>VOFC01006205.1_pt1 | contig 71973 bp, 67 predicted proteins | sample 5384161 | NCBI WGS metagenome assembly VOFC01 (sample SAMN12384722, study PRJNA508395) | human gut metagenome | isolation source: healthy gut B | host: Homo sapiens
GCTTAAATCATGTCTGCGAAAAATCTCGACAACCACAACCGATGGAGAAGCAAGACCATAGCGTTCCGGGTGTCTCCGGAGGAAAACGAACAGATTGAGATTGCCGTCCGCCTGTCCGGGCTGACCAAACAGGACTACATCACCCGGCGACTTTTGAACCGGGACATTGTGGTGCAGGGCAATCCCAGGGTTTACAAGGCCCTGCGTGACCAGCTCGCCGCCGTCCTGGGGGAGCTGCGGCGCATGGAGGCCGGGGGCGGGGTGGATGATGAACTTCTCGCCACCATCCGCCTTATCACCGTGACGCTGGGCGGCATGAAGGAGGATTGATAGATTGATGGATTCCAGAGAAACGAAAAGGACTGTCCCATATCCGTCTGTTGGCGCAGGCGGGGAACAGCCCAATTCACAAATATGTACCACGGACAGTATATCAGAAGCGGCTACCGAAAACAACCCCCAGGATGAAAGTATGGAGGATATTCTTCGGGAGCTTCAACGGACAAGCGACCCGGCCTACCTCCACACCGTTTCCATGAATGAGCTTTACCGGAATGTCTACCAGAGCAGACCGCCAATCATTGACGGTCTGCTCTACCCTGGGACGTACCTCTTTGCGGGAGCGCCCAAGGTGGGCAAGTCGTTCCTGATGGCCCAGCTTGCCTACCATGTCAGCATGGGCCTCCCCCTGTGGGGCTACCCCGTCCACAAGGGCACCGTCCTCTATCTGGCGTTGGAGGACGACCACCGCCGCTTGCAGGGGCGGCTGTATCGGATGTTCGGCATGGACGGCACTAACGACCTGCTCTTTGCGATCTACGCCAAACAGCTCGGCCTGGGCCTGGAGGAACAGCTAAAGAAGTTTGTCCGCCAACACCCCGACACCAAGCTGATTATCATTGACACCCTCCAGAAAGTCCGGGAGGTCGGCGGGGACAAGTACAGCTATGCCAACGATTACGAGGTGGTGGGCAAGCTGAAACGCCTTGCCGATGATTGCGGTATCTGTCTCCTGCTGGTACACCACACCCGAAAGCAACAGGCCGATGATAAGTTTGATATGATTTCCGGCACCAACGGCCTGTTAGGAGCGGCGGACGGGGCCTTTCTTCTTCAAAAGGAAAAGCGGACGGACGGCAGCGCCATTCTGGATGTGGCCGGACGTGACCAGCAAGACCAGCGGATGTATCTCACCAAGGGCAAGGAGCGCCTTGTGTGGGAGCTGGAGCGGCTGGAAACGGAGCCGTGGGTGGAACCGCCCGACCCGGTATTGGAGGCCGTTGCCGCCCTTGTGACGGTAGACAGGCCCGCCTGGGGCGGTACGGCCACGGAGCTGGCGGCGGCTCTCCAAACCGACATGAAGCCCAACGCCCTGGCTATGCGGCTGAACGTCCGGGCCGGGAGATTGGCGGCAGAGTACCATATCCGCTATGAGAACAGCAGGAGCCACGCCGGGAGAAATATCAGCCTGACGCTGGAACCGCCCCAGGCGTGACGACCGTGACGGCTGTGACGGCTTTTTTGAGAGCGGGGGCGGTGTCTGAAACATCGTCACGGTCGTCACGGCCGTCACGGGGAGCGGGGCCAAAAGTCAAGGGGGCATACCTGGGGGTGGAGATTGCCGCAAGGCAATACAACCCGAACCCCTTGACTTTTGGCCCACGGAGGACACTGGCCGGGTGGGGGGAAAGGCTGTGCCTTTCCCCCCTGCCCAACGGCGAGTGTCAAAGTTTAGGCGGGGTGCAGGGTGCCCTTTTCAAAGGGCAGCCCTGCTGGGGGAGCCGTCCGCAGACGGCGGGGGCAACGCCCCCACTCCACCCCGTAGGGCGCAAATGAGCTTTTGATGGCCGCAAGGCTGTCAAAAGTGCTTTTGCGTTACTTTCGCAGAAAGTAACAAAGGCCGCCGCTGGCGCGGCGAAAGGAGTGTTGATTTGAAAAGGACGATTAGCGCAATGGTGGGGCAAGGTTCGGTGAACCACAACAGCAGGAAGTTCAACGCCAAGAACACCGACCCGGAACGCTCCCATTTGAATATAACCTACTGCCACGAAAATATCAAGACGGTTTTCCATGAGCTTTTTGACGAGGCCCTCAAGCGGTACAATGACAAGCAGACCAGGGCAGACCGCAAAATCGAGGACTACTATGAAAAGATACGTTCCAGCAAGCAGGAAAAGCCGTTCCATGAAATCATCCTGCAAGTGGGCAATAAGGACGACATGAGCGCCGAGGGCGAGGACGGCCAGCTTGCGGCGGCGGTGCTGGACGAGTACATGAGAGGTTTCCAGGAGCGCAACCCCCAGCTCCGGGTGTTCTCCGCCCACCTCCACATGGACGAGGCCACACCCCATCTGCACATCGACTTCGTACCGTTCACCACCGGCAGCAAGCGGGGCCTGGACACCAGGGTATCACTCAAACAGGCGTTAGCGGCCCAGGGATTCAAGGGCGGCACCAGGGGCGACACGGAGTGGAGCCAGTGGGTACGCTCTGAAAAGGAACAGCTTGCCGCCGTGATGGAGCGACACGGGATAGAGTGGGAGGACAAGGGCACCCACGACAAGCACCTGTCTGTGATGGACTACAAGAAAGAACAGCGGGCCAAGGAGATTGCCGAGCTGGAGGCGGTCAAGGCCAAGAAGCAGGGCCAGGTGGAGCGGCAGGAACAGCGCCTAAAGGAGCTGGCCCCGGCTGTGAGGAACATGGAGCAGTTGGCGGCGCAGTTCTCCGATGACCCGGAGCGGATATTACCGGAGCCGGGGCCGCTGGAAAGCGCCAAGTCCTACCGGGAGAAGAAAGCCAAGCCCCTGTTGGCGCAGATCGTCAAGGTGCTGCGTTCCCTGTACCGGGCCTATGTCGAGTTGAAGATGAAGTATGAGCGGTTGCAGGGGGACTATGGACGGGCCAGGGAAGGAAACGAGCGGTTGTCCGACCGCTTGCAGGAAACGAAGTTGGAGAACAAGGCCCTGCGGGGTGCTGTTGCCGACTTTGAGCGGGTCAAGCGGGCTTTCGGCCCGGAGGAAGTAGAGCGAGCCGTGGAGGACGCAAAGCGCCGGGAGGCGCAAGAACGGGAGCAGAAGAAAGCAAAGCGGAGGTTTAGACGGGGGGCGAGGTAACGGACAGCAGGAGGGCACTCTATGGGGTGCCCTCCCGTTTTGTACTTGTCAGCAGGGAATTTTACTGTTATAATGTAAACGATAAATTCCCATTGGAGGCCGCACATGAAAAACAGAAAACTAATTTTTATTGGACTATTTATCTTTTTAAGTGTGGTAATTGGTTCTTTTATATACTTTCCTAAAAGTATTGATACTGCACTTAACAGAATAAAATATCCGTTTGAAGTAGGCGAAATCTTAACCTCCCAACAAATTGATGAAAATCTTATTGTAGTAATATATACTAACAAAAATAATAATAATGAACTCCAGAACGCTATCATACAAAAAAACAGTATTTTTTATAGCGTTGTTGAAATGAATGGCTCTCTAAATATTGAAATACCTCAAAAGCTCGACAGTGGTGACCTTAGAACGCAAGTATTGGTTTCTTGGTATGATAAAAGTGATAAATATGTTGTGATGGCTGTCGCTTATGACGAAGATGTAGCCGCTATTACCTATCAAAATCAAGAGTTGACACCTTTAGATATAAACGGTTATCACTTGTTTTATGGGACTGGAACTGGCAAGTATGAAGTATATGAATTGTTTGACCAAGAGGGGAATCGCTTAGAACATATCAAAGAATAGTATTAAAGAAAAATGAGAAGTGATTTGGAAAAGGCGGGGAATGTGGTTGCATTTCTCCGCCTTTTGTGATACTATTTTGATACTAAGAAATTGAGCGGCCAAAAATAACAGGTGAAACATTAACAAACTTGCGAATAATTTATCCGTGAAAACATAGAAAATACAGTCCCATATAATAGGATTTGTCGAGTGGGAATGACCTCATAGCCCAATATCATACTTCACGTAACAGCTGCCGGATCTTAAAGGGGTTCCGGCAGCTGTTTTTGCACCGCAAAAAGCCGCTGAAAAGTCCATGCGTGCGAGAAAACAGTACTTGCGTTGTGTATTTGCTTCTGCTATAATGATCTCGTGAATTATTTAACGCGATCGGATAGCGCTTTTGAGCGCAGCTTTGAATTTTGCGGCAATCGGTTTGTCTGCACGTTTATGATTGATACAAATGAAAAAACCAGCGGCTGGAACAAATGCCTTGCCGCTGGCTTTTTGCGCAGAAGGATATGCGCAGATTCTTCGTTTTGTCCAAGGATCAAGCGTGGCTGCGCAGGCGTTCCCGGCAGGGGAGACTTGCAGTCACAGTGCGTCGCGCTGCTCGGCCGGCATGCGATACTCCGGCTTGACGTGGTAGGCGATCTCGGCGTACTGCCGCGCGCGTGCGCGCAGCGAGAAGTTTCCTTTCTGGCTGGACCAGACGTACAGCTCGTGGCAGATCAGATCCGTTGCGATGCGCGACAGCAGATCCGGCGGCTCTTTGGAGTCGATAATGCCTGACTTGGCGCAGTTTGTGGCCAGTGTCGCAAACAAATCATCGAGCGCGTGCACGGCTGCGCGGATCCCCTCGGGGGATTCGAACTGCATGATGAACAGCGTGCTCGTGAGCTCGGGGCCGAAGTCGTAGGCGATGGCAATGAAGCGGTCAAACAGCTGCCAGATGCGCTCGAAGTCATTGTCTGCGTGCGCAAATTTCATAAAGCTCGCATCATCGTTGTGCTGCGGTTTTTCCACCATGTATTCCAGAATGCTGCGCTTGCCGTTGAACGAGGAGTAGAACACGGAGCGGGAGATGCCGCATTCCTTGCAGATCTCGTTTACGGTCACGTTGTTGTATCCGTTGCGCTTGAACAGCGAGATCGCGGCTTCCGCGACTTCCTCTTTGAACTTTCGGGCAGAATCTTGCATCCATAACACTCCAGACGAAAAATGTTCTTGTTTTTCAAACATTATACGGCATTTGTCTCCGCGTTTCAACACACAATAAAATCTATTCGCAATTTCTTTGCAGATTTTTTGTGACTTGTTTCAAAAACGCTCCGGACTCCTTGACATTGCAGGGTTAATTAATTAACATAGCTGCATCCGAATCCGTTCTTGTGTCGGAACGGCCGGATGTCGTTTGACTGCAATCTAAAGAAGAAGGAAGCGATAACATGACAAAAGACGAGAAAATTGCAAAGCTCGGAAAAGTAATCACGGATCGCGCGACGGTGTTGTTGGGAAAGGACAAGATCACGCCGGATTCTCCGGAGTATCTCGGCATCAACTCCGCCCTCAAGTTCACGGCGGTGAAGTATGACGAGAAGATGGCGGACGATATCCTCGATATCGCGCTGACCATGAAAAAGCGTGTGCCGCTCACGATCGAGCAGCTCGCAAAGAAGAACCCGCAGTTTGACAGAGCCTATCTGGAAAAAGCGATGCAGGCTATCAGCGAGAGCGGTCTGGTCGAGTTCCATTGGGAGAATCTCGACGGCAAGAATCCGAACCATGAAAAGCGCTGGGTGCTGGACATGTTCGTTCCCGGCAGCGCTGAGATCATGATGATAAACCCCGAGCAGTCGGACATGTACCCCGAGACGGCCGATTTCTTTGAGCGCATGGCCTATCTGCCGCTGGCGGGCATCACCGAGATGGTGCCTCCCGGAGGCGCCGGCATCGGCATGCACGTCATCCCGGTCGAAAAGGCGATCCCGGCCGAGAGCAAGTCTCTGCCGATCGAGCACCTGTCCCACTGGCTGAAGAAGTACGAAGGCCACATCGGCGTTTCCGTCTGCTCCTGCCGTAAGCAGCAGCGCATCCGCGGCGAAGGCTCCGGTGACGTGGAAGGCGAGTGGTGCATCGGCGTCGGCGACTTTGCCGACTACTGCCGCGAGACGAACCATGGCCACGACATCACCTATGAAGAGGCGATGGAGATCCTCCAGAAGGCAGAGGATCGCGGCTATGTCCACCAGATCACGAATATCGACGGCGAAAACAAGATCTTCGGCATCTGCAACTGTGCCGTCGGCGTCTGCAATGCGCTGCGCACCTCGCAGCTGTTCAACACGCCGAACCTGTCCGCCTCCGCCTACGTGGCCGAGAGCGACCCCGAGAAGTGCGTCGCCTGCGGCAAGTGTGTTGAGACCTGCCCGGCCGGCGCCGTCCGCCTCGGCCAGAAGCTCTGCACCAAGGAAGGCCCCATCCAGTATCCGCATCACGAGCTTCCTGACGACACCCAGTGGGGCGAGGATCACTGGAACAAAAATTACAAAAACGAAAACGGCTCTATCCAGACCTGGCCCACCGGCACCGCACCCTGCAAGGCCGCATGCCCGGCTCACATCGCGATCCAGGGCTACATCAAGATGGCAGGCGACGGCCGCTATGCCGACGCGCTCAAGCTCATCAAGAAGGACAACCCGTTCCCGGCTGTCTGCGGCAGCATCTGCAGAAAGTACTGCGAGGATGCCTGCACCCGCGGCACCGTCGACGAGCCGCTGGCCATCGACGAGATCAAGAAGTTTATCGCCGAGCAGGACATGAAGGCCGAGCACCGCTACGTGCCGCCCATGAATTCCTGCACGCACGAGAAGTTCGACCAGAAGATCGCCATCATCGGCGGCGGACCGGCCGGTATGTCCTGCGCCTACTTCCTGGCCATTGAGGGCTACAGCCCGGTCGTGTTCGAGAAAGAGGCCGTACCCGGCGGCATGCTCGTCAACGGCATCCCGAGCTTCCGCATCGGCAAGGACGTCGTCAAGTCCGAGATCGACGTGCTGCGCGAGATGGGCGTTGAGTTTAAGTGCGGCGTCGAAGTCGGCAAGGACATCACCATCCAGCAGCTGCGCGAGGAAGGCTACCAGGCGTTCTACGTCGCGGTCGGCCTGCAGCAGGCGTCGAAGCTCAACATCGCCGGCGAGGATCTCACCGGTGTCAAGAGCGGCCTCGACTTCCTGCGTGAAGTCAACGCCGGCAAGCTTAAGAAGCTCACGGGCGACGTGGTCGTCATCGGCGGCGGCAACGCGGCCATCGACGTGGCGCGCGCGGCCCTGCGTCTGACCAAGGGCAGCGTGAATATGTACTGCCTCGAGAAGGACGAGGAGATGCCGACCGTGCCGGATGAGAAGAACGCCGGCATTGCTGACGGCGTCGTCATCAACAACTCCTGGGCGCCGAAGGCCATCCTCGGCGAGGGCGGCAAGGTCACCGGCATCGAACTCATGCGCTGCGTGTCCGTCCGCGACGCGAGCGGCAAGTTCGCCCCGGTCTATGACGAAAATGAGACCATCACCGTCCCGTGCTCCAATGTCCTGGTTGCCATCGGCCAGCGCTCGGTCTACGGCGATGTGCTGGCCGGCACCGCGGCAGAGACGGCCGATGGCCGCCTGATCGCGCACGATGCCGTGACGTTCCAGTCTGACGAGCCCGATATCTTTGTCGGCGGTGACTGCGCTACCGGCCCGAAGTACACGATCGATGCGATCGCGACCGGCCGCGAGGGTGCGGTGTCCATCCACCGCTTCGTCAACAAGGGCCAGACCCTGACGATCCACCGCAACACCCGCGAGTTCAAGGAGCTCAATAAGGACGATATCGTCCTGCCGACCGAGAAGATCAAAAAGCCCGCACGTGCCGCCGTTGCCATCGACAGCAAGAAGGTGCGCACCATGCAGGACGACCGCGTGACGTTCACCGAAGAGCAGATCCGCTCCGAGGCGTCCCGCTGCCTGAGCTGCGGGCGCAGTGTTGTCGACCCGAACAAGTGCATCGGCTGCGGTATCTGCACGACCAAGTGCGAGTTTGATGCCATCCACCTCAAGCGTGTGCGGCCGCAAAACAGCAAAATGATTCCGGCTGAGGACAAGTTCAAGGCAATCGCGCCTTATGCCGCCAAGCGTCAGGTGAAGATCATCAAGAAGTCCCTTACGGACAAGAAATAAGTATCCATCCTGCGGCGGGCACAGCATCCCTTCCGCTGTGCCCGCCCTCCCGAAAGGAGCCCCCATGCACGAGCTGAGCATCGTTACCTATGTCGTCAAGCAGGTGCAGGAGATCGCCGAGGAGAATAACCTCACCGAGATCGAGTCGGTCACGCTCGAATTCGGTGAGGTCTCCGGCATTGTGCCGGAATATCTTGAAGATTGCTGGAACTGGTATACCAAGAAAGAGCCGATCATTCAAGGCACGAAATTCCTGTATGAGATCATCCCGGCCGTCACCTGGTGCGACGACTGCAAGCAAACCTATCCGACCGTACAATACGGCAAGACCTGCCCGCATTGCGGCAGCGGCAAGACCTGGCTGCAGCAGGGCAATGAGATCAATATCAAGCAGATCGAGGCGCGCTGATCGCGCCGGGCCTTCTGCCTGCGGGCAGCAAAGATACACAAAGGCGGTCGCGCAGCCGCTTTTGATAGAAACACAAATGAAGAGGGAGTGAACCATGAAAGACCTGAAACATCTTTTATACTTCGAAAACCTTTTGCAGGAAGCGCACAATGACCTGGTCGCGCAGGCACAGAATGAGGGGAAGATCTGTGTTGCCTATGCCTGCGAAAACACGCCCGAGCCGCTGCTGAACCTGCCCGGAGCGTTCTCAACGCGCCTGCGCGCGCCGCGCACCGGCTCCATGGAAATGGCCACGTACTACATGACCAGCTTTCTGTGCGAGTACAGCCGCGCGCTGCTGGAGCGTGCCATCGAGGGCGGCTACAACTTTGCCGACTGCATGATCACGCCGGACGGCTGCACGATGATGAACCGCGCCGTCGAGAACATGGAGCTGCTCAAGACCATGGGCAAGAGCAAGCCAAAGTTCTTCTACGAGTACATGGAGATCCCGATGAAGGCCGACGACAACGGTCTGAATCTGTATGTGCTCCAGTGCCGCAACCACATCCTCACGCCGCTGCACGAGCACTACGGCATCGATGTGTCGGACGCGGCCATCCGCAGCGCCGTTGCCGAGCATAACCGCGTGTGCGAGCTTGTGCGTGCCATCGGTGAGTACCGCAAGGGCGACAATCCGCGCATCACGGGCTATGAATTCCACGTCATCACGCTTGCAACCTATGTCGCGCCGAAATACCTGCTCATCGACAAGCTGGAGGAGACGCTCAAGGAGCTCAAGACCCGTCGCCCGGATAAGAAAAATCCGTACCGCGCGCGTGTGGTCGTTGTCGGCTCGGAGGTCGATGATATCGACTTCATCAAGCTCGTCGAGGACACCGGCGCTTATGTCTGCGCCGACCGCTTCTGCTACGGCTCGTTCCCGGGCCGTGATCCGATCACCCTGACCGACGACGAGGACGCACTGACCCAGATCTGCCGCCAGTACATGAACCGCGCCCAGTGCCCGCGCTATATGGATATGCCCAAGATGCTCGGCCGCCGCGAATACGTCAACAGCCTTGCCAAGGAGTATGCTGCCGACGGCATTATCTACGAGCAGATCAAGTTCTGCGACCCGTGGGCGTATGAGCGTATGCTCGGTTCGCACATTCTCAACGATGACTACGGCTAGCCGGTGCTGTCTGTTGACCGTCCGTATAACATCGCTTCCTCCGGCCAGATGCGCACCCGTGTGCAGGCATTCGTGGAAAGCATGGAGATCAAGAAGATTCAAGGGGGGAAACAGTGATGTCCAACAAGAGAATCGGCTGCGAAAATTTCGGCAAGTTTTATACCGAGGGCAAGGTGCGCAACCGCCGCGAGTGGCGCGGCGTCAAGGATACGCTCTATGATTACAGCCGCTGGCTGCACATCATGACCATCCTTGCAAAGTTCATCGTCAAGCCGCGCAACATCAAGGCCATGTTCCGTTATCGCTGGATGGCCAACTATCTGGCCGTGCCCATGATGGTCGACCGCCACACGCAGGGTCTGCGCGATGAATATCTGCGTATCTGCCACCTGGAGCAGGACCTCGTCATTGAGGATGTGGCAAAGCTGCTCGACAGCCTCTTCCGCGGCGACCGCCGCATCGGCAACGATAAGAAGTTTTCCGACAAGGTCGTGCTCGTGGATGAAAACGAGATGACTGCCGTCATGATGGGCTTCCCGATGCTCAAGTGCCTGAGCCGCGAGACGCCGTCCACCTACGTCTCCGTGCTGCTCAATCAGCACGCGGCTGAGCATTACATCGATGTTGCGCAGGAATACGGTCTTGCCGGCGACGTCTGCCCGATGCCGGAGGCCGAGGCCGGCGTGTCCATCGACGACGATGCGCCCGTGCTCGGCGCCTGCGCCGTGCAGTGCAATACGACCTGCGACGGTTCTCTGCTCGGCAACGGTGTCATCTCCAAGCGCCTCGAGCTTGAGGACGGCATCCCGGTGTTCCAGCTTGCAGCGCCTCTGCGCCACCGTGAGGACGACGTGCAGGAGTATGCCGCGCAGGAGATCCGCAACGCCATCGCCTTCATTGAGGAGCACACCGGCGAGAAGTGGGACTGGAAGGCGTACTTCGAGTGCGCAGAGCGCGTGAACTATGCCACCAAGTGCCGCCTCGAGTGGCTCGAGATGAACAAGACCGACTACCCGCAGGTCTTTGGCTCCAACCTCGCGCTGTATACCGAAACGAACTACATGGCCATCTGCGGCAAGGTCCCCGCGTTCCGCGAGGCTGACCGCAAGATCACGGAGCTTGCCGAGCGCGCCTACAGCAAGCGCAAGCGCGCCGCCAATGCGTACCGCCACCGCGCCATCGTCTGGGGCGTGCAGTCGCACTTCTACATGGACTTCCTTGTCTGGCTGCTCAACTGCTGGGGCATCGTGCCGCTGACGGATATGCTCTCCATGGTCTCAACGCGTGAACTCGTCACGGAGGACACGCCCGAAAACCGCGAGCAGGCGTATTACGACATGGCCTGGCTGACCGAGAACATGATCATGCGCAACCGTACCCACGGCGGCTACAAGGTCCTGCTCGACGAACTCTGGGAGTACTGCGAGCAGTTCAACGCCGACATGGTCATCCTCTGGGAGCACATGAGCTGCAAGGCGCTCGACGGCATGCACGGTCTGTTTGAAGAGCGCGCCCGCGAGCACGGCATCCACCTCGTCTGGGTCACGCATGATCTGTTCGACCCGCGTGTCATCTCGCGGCAGGGCGTGCGCCAGCAGGTCAATGACTATATGCGCACCGTCATGCAGGAAGAGCCCGTGGATCCGAGCCTGGAGATCCTGAAGGACGAGAAGTCCTGGTAATCAGAGAGGAGACCGAACATGAACAATTTGAAATGCAAGCTGCTCAAGGCCCTGATGGGCGTGTCGCTCGGCGCACTCGGCGCGTTCGTGGTCACGTTTGTTGTCTACTTCTGGAATCTGGACATGAAGCTCACCTCCGTCATGGAGGGCATCCTGCTCAAGCACTACGACAAGATCGACCGCGACCAGCACCTGTGATTCCAACAGTTTTTCAGCGCCCGTCTGCCATGGCAGACGGGCGCTTTTTGCGGCCGTTTTCGCGTGTAAACAATTTATGAAGTCTCTTGACGTTTTGCGTGAATGTCCTTATAATGCGTAGCGTGCTACATATTCGGAGGTGCATCATGGAGCAATATCCGATTGGATGTCTATTAAAAATGATCACGGATAAGATCAAGATACAGGCCGACGCCAACCTTGCGCAGCATGATCTGACGCTGACGCAAAGCCGCGTGCTCGGCTATCTGGCTCGAAATGGCGGCACGGCGACGCAAAAGGAGATCGAGGGCTTCCTGCAGGTGTCGCACCCGACCGTAGCGGGCGTCATCGGACGCATGGAGCAAAAGGGCTTCGTGTCCTGTCGGCCTGACCCGGCGGATAAGCGCAGCAAGCTTGTCTGCCAGACACCGCGTGCCACCGAGATCGCACATCAAATGCAGGCGACCATTGCGGCCGCGGAGCAGCAGATGCTCCGCTCGCTGAGCCCGAAGCAGATCGCGGCGCTGGAAGACACCCTGCGCACGATCTATGCCGACCTCGGCTGATCTGCACGCATACCCGGAAGGAGGACCCCTATGCTTCATACATTGACCCGCAGTCTGCGGGAAAACAAAGGCCCCGCGCTCGTGACAGTTCTGCTCTCGGCGCTGGAGGTCGTGTTTGAGATCGTGATCCCGCTGTTTATGTCCAACCTCATCGACTTCGGCATCGAGGGCGGCAGTATGGCGGCGGTCTGGAAATTCGGCGCGTTTTTGCTGCTGCTGGCGGCGTTCCAGCTGGCGACCGGCGTGCTCGCCGCGCGCATTGCCGCGCGCGCGTCCGTCGGTTTCGCGGCGAACCTGCGCGAGGATATGTATAACAACGTGCAGACGTTCGCGTTTTCGAACATCGATAAGTTTTCCACCGCGTCCATCGTCACGCGCCTGACGACGGACACCACGAATGTGCAAAATGCATTCCAGATGCTCATGCGCATGGCGATCCGCGCGCCGGTCATGCTGATCTTTTCCATGATCGTGTCGTTTCGCATCAGCCGCGACATTTCGATGACGTTTCTCATTATTCTGCCGATCCTTGCGCTGGCGCTCTTTTTCATCATCCGCAGCGTGTTCCCGGTCTTTACGCGCGTGTTTCGCACGTATGATGAGCTCAACAACGTCGTGCAGGAGAACGTCCGCGGCATTCGTGTCGTGAAGTCGTTCAATCAGGAGCAGCACGAGATCGGTAAGTTCGGCGCGATCTCCGAGCGCATTTATAAGGACTTTTCCAAAGGCGAGCGGCTCATCACGCTCAACGCGCCGCTGATGCAGTTTTGCATCTATACGTGCATGATCGTGATCTCGTGGCTCGGCGCGAAGGCCATCATCGCCAGCGGCAACGATCCCGCGCTCGGCCTCACGACCGGAAATCTCACCGCGCTCATCACCTATACCATGCAGATCCTCTCGAGCCTGATGATGCTCTCTATGGTTTTTGCCATGCTGACGATCTCGCTCTCGTCCGCGCGCCGCATCGCAGAGGTGCTCGAGGAGCGGTCGGACATCCCGCAGCCGGAGCAGCCGGTCATGACCGTGCGCGACGGTGCGGTTGACTTTGACCACGTGAGCTTTGTCTACGCCTCCAAGGCAGATAAAAAGGTGCTCGACGATATTGACCTGCATATCCGCTCCGGCGAGACGGTCGGTGTCATCGGCGGCACCGGCGCGTCGAAATCCTCACTCGTGCAGCTCATCCCGCGTCTGTACGACGTGACCGGCGGCAAGCTGACGCTTGGCGGCGTGGACGTGCGCGACTATGATCTGGATACTCTGCGCGGTGCCGTCGCCATGGTGCTGCAGAAAAACGAACTCTTTTCCGGCACGATCGCCGAAAATCTCCGCTGGGGCAATGAAAACGCCACGGATGAGCAGCTGCGTCATGCCTGCAAGCTTGCGTGCGCGGATGAGTTCATCTCCGCCATGCCGGACGGGTATGACACCCACATCGAGCAGGGCGGCACGAATGTCTCCGGCGGCCAGAAGCAGCGGCTGTGTATCGCGCGGGCGCTGCTGAAAAAGCCGAAGGTGCTCATTCTCGATGACTCGACGAGCGCCGTCGACACGCGCACGGATGCGCAGATCCAGCAGGCGCTGTCGGCCTACATCCCCGACACGACGAAGATCATCATCGCGCAGCGCATCAGCTCGGTGCAGAATGCCGACCGTATCGTCGTGCTCGATGACGGACACATCGACGCCGTCGGCTGCCACGATGAGCTGCTGCGCACGTGCGAAATTTACCGCGAGGTCTATGAGTCCCAGCAGAAGGGAGGCGAGGACGATGCGTGAACGCCCGAAATTTGACGGCCGGACGCTCAAACGCCTGCTGTCGTATATGCGCGCCTATAAGGGCACGCTCGTACTCGTGACGGTCTGCATCCTGCTGAGCGCGGTCGCAGGCGCGGCCTCGTCCATGTTCCTGCAAAAGCTGATCGACGGCTATATCGTGCCCATGCTCGGCACGGCGTCGCCGGATTTTTCCGGTCTGATCCGCGCGCTGATCACCATCGGCTGCGTATATCTTGTCGGTACGCTGGCCACATGGCTGTATAACCGCCGCATGGTCACGATCGCGCAGGGCACGCTCAAGCGCATCCGCGATGAGATGTTCGAGAAGATGCAGCGCCTGCCCATCCGCTATTTTGACACGCATACGCACGGCGACATCATGAGCCTGTACACAAACGACACCGACACGCTGCGCCAGATGATCGCGCAGTCCATGGCGCAGCTCGTATCGTCCGTGTTCACGCTGACGGTCGTGTTTTTCTGCATGCTGTACATCAGCATCTGGCTGACGCTGATCGTGTGCGCCGTCATGGCGCTCATTCTCGTGTTCGTGCGCAAGCTCACCGGCCGCATCGGCGGCTACTTCATGGCGCAGCAGACGGCGCTGGCCGATCTCAACGGCTATGTCGAGGAGATGGTCAACGGTCAGAAGGTCGTCAAGGTCTTCTGCCACGAGGAGCAGAGCAAGGCGGAGCTGCGCCGCCGCAACCGCGTCTGGGCGGAAAACGCCGCGCGCGCCAGCGGCATGGCCAACAGCATGATGCCGATGATGAATGCCGTAGGTTATCTGCAGTATGTCATCATCGCCGTCATCGGCGGCACGATGGCGATTGCCGGCACGCCGAACCTCGGCCTGACGGGCATGAACACGCTCACGCTCGGTATGATCGCATCCTTCCTCACGCTCTCGCGCGGGTTTACAAACCCGATCTCGCAGATCTCCAACCAGTTCAACTCCATCGTCACGGCACTGGCCGGCGCATCGCGTATCTTCGCGTTTATGGATGCCGAGCCGGAGACGGACGACGGCTATGTGACGCTTGTCAACGCCACGGAGGAAAACGGCATGCTTGCCGAGACCGACCACCACACGGGCCTCTGGGCGTGGAAGCACCCGCACGGCGACGGCACGGTCACATACACGAAGCTTGCCGGGCGCGTCGTGTTCGACCATGTGGACTTTGGCTACACACCGGATAAGGAAGTCCTGCACGACATCACGCTCTACGCCGAGCCCGGCCAGAAGGTCGCTTTCGTCGGTGCGACCGGCGCCGGAAAGACGACGATCACAAACCTCATCAACCGCTTTTACGACATTGCCGACGGCAAGATCCGCTACGACGGCATCAACATCAATAAGATCCGCAAGGCAGATCTGCGCCGCAGCCTCGGCATCGTGCTGCAGGATGTGAACCTCTTTACCGGTACGGTCATGGAAAATATCCGCTACGGAAATCCGGCTGCGACGGATGATGAATGTATCGCCGCGGCGAAGCTTGCCAATGCCGACCACTTCATCCGCATGCTGCCCGACGGCTACAACACCGTGCTCAAGGGTGACGGCAGCGGCTTGAGCCAGGGGCAGCGGCAGCTGCTGAGCATCGCGCGCGCGGCCGTGTCCGATCCGCCGGTCATGATCCTCGACGAGGCGACAAGCTCCATCGATACCCGCACGGAGGCGCTCGTGCAGAGCGGCATGGATAAGCTCATGCAGGGGCGCACGGTGTTCGTCATTGCCCACCGCCTGTCAACGGTGCAGAACTCCGACGCGATCATGGTGCTCGACCATGGCCGCATCATTGAACGCGGCAATCATGCAAAGCTCATCGCGGAAAAAGGGCGTCTATTATCAGCTCTATACCGGTGCGTTCGAGCTGGAATAACGCGGGTCTTGCAAGCAAAGAACGCGTGCGGTATAATGACCGCAGTGCATTTCATTTGTCAGGAGGCAGAGCCATGGAGTACAGAAGATTTGACAACACCATCGTCGCCCGCATCGACCGCGGGGAAGAAGTGCTCGAGCAGGTCGCGGCCATTGCACAGGCCGAGCAGATCAAGCTTGCGAGCGTGCAGGCGCTCGGCGCAGTCGGGGAGTTTACGGTCGGTGTGTTCCACACGGCCGAAAAGCAGTACCACGCGAACTCCTTCGCGGGCGATTTTGAGATCGTCTCGCTGACCGGCACGATCAACACGATGGACGGCGCATTTTACACGCACCTTCATATGAGCGCCGGCAACGAGAAGGGCGAAGTGTTCGGCGGACATCTCAACCGCGCCGTTATCAGCGCCACCTGTGAGATGGTCATCACGGTTATCGATGGAAGAGTGGATCGTTTTCACAGTGAGGAGATCGGCCTGAACCTGTTCCAATTCTGAGCATCTGTGTCAAAAGCACGCACGGCTATTGAGTTGTGCGTGCTTTTTTTGCTGCCTTGATCCTATATTCCTATTGACAAAATAGGAATATAGGCATATAATTCACCTCAATGAGGTAGGATTTGCGCCAGACCATCCTGAGCCTCTCTGAATTCGTGTATACGTATGCAGCCGTGCCGTCAGGCACGGTTTGCCATTGGGAACGGAGGATACATATATGAACAGCAACCTGCTTGAAGTCAGCGGCCTGCACGTGAGCGCGGGCGAGAAAGAGATCCTGCACGGCGTGGATCTGACCGTCGGCAAGGATGAGACGCATGTGCTCATGGGGCCGAACGGCACCGGCAAGTCCACGCTGGGCTATGCGATCACCGGCAATCCGGAGTACACGGTCACGGCCGGAAAGATCGTCTTTGACGGCGAGGACATCACGGAGCTGCCGGTCAACGAGCGCGCGACGAAGGGCATTTTCCTGTCGTTCCAGAATCCGCTCGAGGTGCCCGGCGTGACGCTCAGCGCGTTTATCCGCAGTGCGCTCGAGCAGAAGACCGGCAAGCGCATCCGCCTCTGGGACTTCAAGAAGAAGCTTGCCGAGACGATGCAGCTGCTGGCGATGGACGCTTCCTATGCCGAGCGCGACCTGAATGTGGGCTTTTCCGGCGGTGAGAAAAAGAAAGCGGAGATCCTGCAGATGCTCATGCTCGAGCCGAAGCTTGCCATCCTCGACGAGACGGACTCCGGTCTGGACGTCGACGCGGTGCGCACGGTCTCCAAGGGCGTGCAGCTCTATCGTGAGCGCGTGCACGGCTCGCTGCTCATCATCACGCACAGCACCCGCATTCTCGAGGCGCTGACGGTGGACGCCGCGCACATCATGGAGCAGGGCGTCATTGTGAAAAACGGCGATGCATCGCTTGTAGATACCATCAATGAAAACGGCTTTGGCGGCATCCGGGCAGACTGAAAGCGAGGCGATCCGAATGAAGGAAAAAAGTCAGGTCGCGGACATTGACCGCAGCGTCTATGACATCCGCGACAAAGAGGACGATGCCTATCGTATGCAGGAGGGCCTGACGCCGGAGATCATCGACAAGCTCTCCAAGGAAAAGGACGATCCGGTCTGGATGCAGCAGTTCCGGCTGCAGTCGCTGCAGATCTATAACGAGATGCCGGTTCCGGACTGGGGGCCGTCCATCGAGGGACTGGATATGGACCACATTGCGACCTATGTTCGCCCCAAGTCCGACATGAAAAACGACTGGAAGGACGTCCCGCAGGATATTAAAGACACCTTTGAGCGTCTCGGTATCCCGCAGGCGGAGCGCAAATCGCTTGCCGGCGTCGGCGCACAGTACGATTCCGAGCTCGTGTATCACAACGTCCGCGACGAGGTAGCTGCACAGGGCGTTGTCTACACCGACATGGAGAGCGCGCTCAAGGGCGTGTACGCCGACATGGTGCACAAGTATTTTATGAAGCTCGTCACACCGCGCGACCATAAGTTCGCGGCGCTGCACGGCGCGGTCTGGTCCGGCGGCTCGTTCGTGTACGTGCCGAAGGGCGTGCAGGTGTCCATCCCGCTGCAGTCGTATTTCCGCCTGAACGCCAAGGGTGCGGGCCAGTTTGAGCACACGCTCATCATCGTCGACGAGGGTGCGAGCCTGCACTTCATCGAGGGCTGCTCGGCGCCGAAATATAACGTCGCGAACCTCCACGCCGGCTGTGTGGAGCTGTATGTAAAGAAAAATGCCAGGCTGCGCTATTCGACCATCGAGAACTGGTCAAAAAAATATGTACAACCTCAATACAAAACGCGCGCTCGTGGAGGAGGGCGGCGTGATCGAGTGGGTTTCCGGCTCGTTCGGGTCCCATGTCGGCTGCCTGTACCCGATGAGCGTGCTCAAAGGTGATAACGCCAAGATGGAGTTCACCGGCGTCACGTTTGCCGGTGCGGGGCAGAATCTTGACACCGGCGCGAAGGTCGTGCACATTGGCAGGAACACGAGCTCGTACATGAACACGCGCTCAATCAGCAAGAGCGGCGGCATCAGCACATTCCGCAGCAGTGTCGTGGTGCAAAAAGGGTGCCAAGCAGGCAAAATCTTCCGTGTCCTGCCAGTCACTGATGCTTGACTCCGAGTCCCGCTCCGATACCGTCCCGGCCATGGACATCCGCACGAAGGACGCTGCCGTCGGTCATGAGGCCAAGATCGGCAGCATCAGCAACGAGGCGGTGTTTTATCTCATGAGCCGCGGCATGAGCGAGGAGGACGCCCGCGCGCTGATCGTCAGCGGCTTTGCGGACAACGTCTCCAAGGAGCTGCCGCTGGAGTACGCGGTGGAAATGAACAATCTCATTCGTCTGGAGATGAAGGGCAGCATCGGCTGACCGCACATTCCAAAAGGAGGGAATATCGTGAATACGAGCCAACAGCTGGTCGTCAACAAGCTGCCGACCAGAACGTGGAACCATCTCAATGTCAACGAGGCGACCATCCCGTGGAATGCGGCCGAAACGGCCGATCTCGGGACGGACACTTATATAATCACAGCAGAAAACCGGACGCAGCCGCTGCATATCCGCCTGACCGGCGCTGAGGGCTGCAGCCGCAAGCACATCGCGGTCGATGTGGCTGCCGGTGTGCAGGCAACGGTATATATGGTGCTCAATACGCAGGGCAGCTTCGCCGTAGAAACGGCGTTCAAGCTCCACGACGCCGCGTCTCTTCGCCTTGTGCAGGTGCTCGGCGCGCGCAGCGGCGCGCTGCTCTACGCCAAAACGAACGCCGACTGTGCGCCCGGCGCCGGCGTGGACATGACGCAGATCCTGATGGGGCAGGGCGACCTCTACCCGATAATGACACGGAGCTCGTCGGCGACGGCAGCCGCTATTCAGCGCAGATCGGCTATCTCGGCCGCGGCAGTCAGACGATCGACGTCAACGTCGTCGTCAACCATTATGGCAAGAACACGGAGTGCGAGATCGACACGTCCGGCGCGCTCAAGGACGCGGCGAAGAAGGTTTTCCGCGGCACGATCGACTTTAAGACCGGCTCGTCGAACTCCGTCGGCAATGAGAAAGAGACCGTGCTCATGCTTGGCGACGATGTCGTCAACAAGACGGTGCCGCTTATCCTGTGTGCCGAGGAAAACGTCGTCGGCAACCACGGCGCGACCATCGGTGAGCTCGATGACGAGACGCTGTTTTACTTTGAGAGCCGCGGCATCTCGCGCGAACAGGCCGAAAATATCCTGGCCCGCGCATCGATCGAGCGCTTTGCGCGCACGGTGGACGACGAAGCGCTGCGCGCGCAGATTCTTCAGACGCTGGAGGAGGAACTCAACGATGGCGTATCATTATAAGCAGGATTTTCCGATCTTTCAGCATACGGACGTCGCCTATATCGACAACGCAGCCACGGCCCAGCGCCCGCAGTGTGTGTTCGATGCAGTGACGGATTTCTACCGCTGCCACAACGCAAACCCTCTGCGCGGCCTGTATCCGCTGAGCGTTGAGGCGACCGATATCTATGAGCAGGCGCGCGAGACGGTGCGCGGCTTCATCGGCGCAAAGTCGGCGCGCGAGATCATCTTTACCCGCAACACGACCGAGAGCCTGAATCTCGTCGCCTACAGCTACGGCTTGACGCACGTCAAGGCGGGCGATGAGGTGCTCGTGTCCATCATGGAGCACCACAGCAATCTGCTGCCGTGGCAGATGGTCTGCCGCCAGACGGGCGCGGAGCTGAAATTTATCGAGTGCGCGCCCGACGGCAGCGTGGATCTCAAGCAGATCGAATCGCTCATCACCGAGCGCACAAAGATCGTCGCGATGACGCAGGTGTCGAACGTTCTCGGCCGGAAGTACCCGGTGCAGGAGGTCGCCGCCATGGCGCACAAAAATGGCGCGGTCATGGTCGTGGACGGCGCGCAGAGCACGCCGCACATGCCGGTGAACGTGCAGGAGCTGGGTGCGGATTTCTTTGCCTTCTCCGGCCACAAGATCTTTGGCCCCATGGGGATCGGCGGGCTGTACGGCAGGGAGGAGCTGCTCGAGGAGATGCCGCCGTTTCTCTCCGGCGGCGAGATGATCGAATCCGTCACGCGCACGGGTGCCGTCTATGCCGAGCTGCCGCACAAGTTTGAAGCAGGCACAGTCAATGCCGCCGGTGCGGCCGGTCTGGCCGCTGCCATCCGGTATGTGCAGAACGTCGGCTTTGATACCATCCGGCAGCGGGAGCACGATCTGACGGCCAATGCCCTCGCGCGTGTCCTGGCTGTACCGCATGTGCACGTGCTCGGCACCGATAAGCCGGAGGATCACAACGGCATCATCACCTTCACGGTCGACGGCGTGCACCCACACGACATCAGCGAGATCATGGCGTCCGACGGCGTGAACATCCGTGCCGGACACCACTGCGCGCAGCCGCTGCTCGCGCACCTCGGCCTGAATGCGACGGCGCGCGCCAGCTTTGCCTTTTATAACACCGATGAGGATGTCGACCGGTTCCTTGAGAGCCTCTCGACCCTGAGGGAGCGTATGGGATATGGAAAATAGAAGCTTCTATAATGAGATCCTGACCGAGCACAACATCCATCCGGAGTTCAAGCACGACATTCCGGACGCGGACATTGCGCTCGCGGGCGTGAACCCGAGCTGCGGCGACAATATTGTCCTCAAGCTCAAGACCGACGGTGATGTCATCACCGACGGCGGCTTTGTCGGCGACGGCTGCGCCATCTCGCAGGCGTCGGCGGACATCATGCTTGGCATGATCGTGGGGCAGAAGAAGGAAAAGGCGCTGGAAATGGGCCGCACCTTCCTGCGCATGATCCACGGTGAGGCAACCGAGGAGGAGATCGAGAGCCTCGAAGAAGCCTCGGCGCTCAAAGACATCGCGCACATGCCCGCGCGCGTCAAATGCGCCATGCTCGGCTGGCGTACACTCACCGAGGCGCTGACCGGAAAGGTCGAAGAATAAGCCGTACCCGCCGCCGGCGGATGCTGCATCAGCGTCCGCCGGCGGCTTTTTGCGCGCTGGTATCGCCGCGTTTTCGCGCGGGGGTTGTGCGGGGAGGCGTTTTGTGGTACATTAAAAAATAGAAATCGAGAGAGATCGCAAAACACTACTCGTGAAATTTCACAGAAAGGCGGGAGCCCCATGGATGTTCTGCGTTTCAAACAGGCCAATTGCAAAAACTGCTACAAATGCGTCCGGTTCTGCCCGGTCAAGTCCATCCGCGTCTATCAGGGTCACGCACAGATCATTTCCAGTGACTGCATTCTCTGCGGCAACTGCGTGTCCGTCTGCCCGCAGCATGCCAAGGAGGACATCAGCGACGTCGCGCAGATCCAGGAGCTGATCGCATCCGGCCAGCAGGTCGTTGTGAGCGTCGACTCTTCCTACATTGCCTATTTTGACACCCCCGGTTTTCAGGGTATCGAAAAACCGCTCAAGGCGCTCGGATTCACGGCGGCACATGAGACAGCGGAGGGCGCCTATCTGGTCAAGAAGCAGCTCGAAGGAGCTCGCGCGTCAGCCGGGCGATGCGCCGATCATTACCTCCGGCTGTTCGACGATCGTGCTCTATGTGGAAAAGCATCTGCCCGAGGCGCTGCCATATTTGGCTCCGGTGCTCTCCCCGATGCAGGCGCATGCCGTGCTGCTGCGCAAGCGTTATCCGGGCGCGACCATTGTCTACATCAGTCCCTGCATCTCCAAGAAGGAGGAGACGACGCGCTTTGAGAGCGTCGGCGCCGATTATGACATCACCTTCACGGAGCTCGAGGAGTGGATGAACGAGGCCGGTGTCGCCGTCGACCCGAACGTCCCGGCGGATGAGCCGATGCTCTCGCGCGCTTATACGATCACAAACGGTGTCTGCATTCCATGGCGCTCGATTCCGGGCGCGATTATCTGTTCCTTGACGGTCTGGACGACAGCATCCAGACGCTCAAGAGCGTTGTCAATGGCGAGCTGCGCAACTGCTTCATCGAAATCGCCGCCTGTCACGGCAACTGCGTCGGCGGTCTAGCGTTCCGGCAGAAGCACACAAACCTGCTCGAGTCGCGCCGCCGCGTGATCCAGAGCGCCAACGGCAGCAAGAACTTCGATATTCAGGATCCGGTCAACATGCGCCGTGTGCTCATCGACAAGAAGCATCCGACCGATCTGCCGCCGGAATCCGTCATCAACGGCATCCTGCGCAAGATGGGCAAATTCAGCCCCGCGGATGAGCTCAACTGCGGCCTGTGCGGTTACCGCACCTGCCGCGACAAGGCCATCGCCGTCTATGAAGGACGCGCCGAGATCAGCATGTGCATGCCCTATATGAAGGAGCGCGCCGAGACCTACTCCGAGAAGATCATCAATGTCTCGCCCGAGGGCATCGTCACGGTCGGTAAAAAGCTCAAGGTGCGGCAGATCAACAAGGCGGCCTGCAAGATCTTCGGCATCAAGGATCCGGCGGACATCATCGGATATCCGGTGTCGCGCATCATGGATGAGTACGACTTCGTGAAGATGATCAGTCAGGACGAGACGCAGGTCACGGACGAGGTGTCTCGCTGACTACAACGTCTACCTCGAGCGTATCTTTATCTGCGACCCGGAGCGGACGCTCTTTACCTGCATCATGCGCGACGTGACCAAGGCGCGCCAGCGCCGCAACAAGATCCAGAAGACGAAGATCCACGCGGCCGATCTGGCGGATGATATCATCGCCAACCAGCTGCGCATCGTGCACGAGATCGCAAGTCTGCTCGGAGAGACGGCAGCGGAGACCAAGGTGGCTGTGCACGATCTGAAGGAAGCCATCATGCTTGATGAGGACGGCGATGATGATGCGTAAACGAACGAATCGCTGCAGGAACACGGTCTGGGACATCAGCGTCATCAGCCGCAACAAAAACGGGGAGACGCTCTGCGGCGATCAGTGTGCGCTCGAATGGGCCGACAATGACGCGACGGTCATCCTCTCCGACGGCCTCGGCAGCGGCGTCAAGGCCAACATCCTCTCTACGCTGACAACGACCATGCTCACGACCATGCTCAAGGGCAACGTGCCGATCGACGAGTGCGTTACGACTGTGGCGGAAACGCTGCCCATGTGCAGGGAGCGCAAGCTCGCCTATGCGACCTTTACGATCCTGCAGACGGCCGGCACCCGCGCGCGCCTGATCCAGTATGACAACCCGAACGCCGTGTTCGTGCACAACGGCGCGATCACAAAATATAACTATTCCGTCAACTTTATTCAGGAAAAGGAATTGCACGAGAGCTACCTGCATTTTGACGTGGGAGATATGCTTGTGCTCTTCAGCGACGGGGTGTCGGAGGCCGGACGCGGCGTGACGACGGACGCCGGCTGGGCACAGCAGGATATTGAGGATTTTATCCTGCGCAACTATTCGTCTAACGTCTCCTCGCAGCGCATGGCGGCCAGCATCCTCTCGACCGTCAAGACGCTGGACATGGACGCTATGCATGATGATACGACTGTTGTTGTCGCGCGCCTGCGCGAGCGTTGCCCGGTCAACGTCATGATCGGGCCGCCCGAGCGCAAGGATGACGATCTAAGCACGATGCGCCTGTTTTTCGGCAAGGATGGCAAGCATGTTGTCTGCGGCGGCACCACAGCCAACGCTGTCGCGTCATATCTGGGCGTAAAGGTGCACACGCTGCCCGGCAGCGGCACGGAGGAGGTGCCGCCGATGAGCGAGATCCACGGTGTGGATCTGACGACCGAGGGCGTCGTTACAGTCAATGTGACGATGGAGCGCATCAAGGACTACCTCGCGGACGGCATGTACACACTCGAGCTCGCCCGCATGAAGGACGGCGCGTCCAAGCTCGCGCTCGTACTGCTTGAGGAGGCGACAGAGGTCAATGTCCTCTTTGGCAACGCGAGCAACCTCGCCCAGCAGGATACGGAGTTCAGCTTTGAGCGCAAGCTGCAATTGGTGCAGGAGCTGCGCGATATGCTGACTCTGGCCGGAAAAACAGTCAAAATGAGCATCTGCTGACAGATGCCGATATTCACGGAGTGACCCTAACGAATGAAAATCCGAACTTTTTTTGCAGTATTGCTGTGTAAGCTTGCGCGCGGCCTGCTGCGGCTGCTGCGCCGCGGCGGCACGGCGTTTCCCGGCCGCGTGGCGCTCAAGGTGTACCCGCAGGTGCTCGGCGTGCTCTCGCAGGGCGTGCGCGTTATCCTCGTCACCGGCACGAACGGCAAGACGACCAGCTCCCGCATGATCGAGCAGGCATTTGCCGATGCGGGCCTCAACTACTTTGCCAACCGCTCGGGCGCGAACCTCATCTCCGGTATCACGGCGGAGTTTGCCATGCACAGTACCCTGACCGGCAGGCCGAAGTGCCAGTTTGCCGTCATCGAGTGCGACGAGGCTGCGTCCAAGACCGTGCTCAAGTACCTCAAGCCGGAGGCCATCGTGGCCACGAACGTGTTTCGCGACCAGCTCGACCGCTACGGCGAGATCACGCACACGCTCAATAACATCATCGAGGGCATCCGCCACACGCCGGAGAGCGCTGTGCATCAATGCCGACTGCTCACTCATCGCGTCCATCCCGGAGCATGTGCCGAACCCGGTCGTGCGCTTCGGCGTGAACGTTCCGCTCGGCGGCGACGACCTGACGGAGATCTCCGACGCGCCGCACTGCATCCACTGTAACGGAGTATGTCTATGACTACCGCACGTACGGCCATCTCGGCGCGTTCCGCTGCCCGAAGTGCGGCTATCACCGCGAGCCCCGCAGGTCGCAGTCACGGCGGTTCAGAACCTCGGCGTGGACACGAGCGATGTCACCATGTCCATCGGTGGGCGGGAGTACGCCGTACACATCAACCTTCCGGCGGCGTACAACGTCTACAATGCCGTCGGGTCGGCGGCGGCGCTGTACGCATTCGGTTTCGCGCCAGAGGCGATCGTGCACGCGCTCGGCGCGTTCGGCTGCGGCTTTGGCCGCATGGAGAAATTCGACCTGCGCGGCACACCCGGCCGCATGATGCTCGTGAAAAACCCCGCCGGCTGCAACCAGACCATGCGCTATCTCGCCGGGCTGAACGAGGATGCGACGTTTGTCGTCTGCCTCAACGACCGCGACGCCGACGGTACGGACATCTCATGGATCTGGGATGCCGACTTTGAGCGGCTTGCCGCCATGGGCGAGCACCTGCGGCAGGTGTTCGTATCCGGCACGCGCGCCGATGAGCTGCGCCTGCGCCTGAAATATGCGGGCGTGGATGAGGCAAACATCCAGGTGTTTTACGATTATGACCCGTTGATCGACGCGATGTGCGCATCGGAATACCCGGTGTTCATCATGCCGACCTACACGGCCATGCTGGATCTGCGCGGCCGGCTGCAAAAGCAGCTCGGCGGAAAGGAGTTCTGGGAATGAGCGAAAAGACCCTGCGTATCTGCCATCTTTACCCGGACCTTCTGAACCTCTACGGCGACCGGGGCAATATTCTCTGTATGCGCCGCCGTTTGGAGTGGCGCGGCATCGACGCCGAGGTGACGGAGGTCACAGTCGGCCAGCAGGCGGATTTTACACAGTTTGACCTGTTTTTCATCGGCGGCGGTCAGGACTTTGAGCAGGAGGTGCTCCTGTCCGACCTGAAAGCCGGAAAGGGCAGCGAGATCAAGGCTGCCATTGCCGACGGTAAGACATTTCTGACCATCTGCGGCGGCTACCAGATGCTTGGCAGCTACTACCGCACGTGGGACGGCAAGCAGTGCGACTTCATCGGCGCGATCGACTATTATACCGTCGGAGCGAAGGAGCGCATGATCGGCAACACGCTCTTCGAGTGTCTGCCGGAGTCCGGCGGCAGTCTGGTTGTCGGCTTTGAAAACCACAGCGGCAAGACCTACCTCGGCAGCGGCGTGTCGCCGCTCGGCAAGGTGCTCGTCGGCGGCGGCAACAACGGGGAGGACGGCTTTGAGGGCGTGCGCTATCGAAACGTGTTCGGTACGTACAGCCACGGCCCGGTGCTGCCGAAAAACCCGCATTTTGCGACCATCTGCTCGCAACGGCGCTGCATGGCCGCTATCCGGAGCTGGAACTCCAGCCGCTGGACGATGCGGCCGAGCTCGCCGCGCACAACACCATGCGCGACCGGCTGCTGAAAAAATAATGGCATGGGAAATGGGCGCATCCGTCTGGATGCGCCCACCGTGCGTCTCTATCAAAAATCCTCCGGGATCGGAATGTCCGCGCGCGGGACCTTGTCCCAGGAAAAGTCCGCCGCTAACTCCGCAGCCGTCACCGGCGCGTCCGTCGGCCGCAGTCCGGCGAGCTTTGCGAGCTTCCGGTCAACTGTTCGGGTGTGTATTTCTGCCGCAGGGCCTCCATGTTCAGGTCGCCCTCGCGCTTGGAGAGCTTGCGCCCGTCCGGCGCGACGAGCAGCGGCGCGTGTGCGTACTCCGGGGCCTTGCCGCCGAGCGTTTCCATCAGCCAGATCTGCCGCGGCGTGGAGTCAAGCAGGTCGCGCGCGCGCACAACGCGCGTGACGCCCATCTCCAGATCGTCCACGCTCACGGCAAGCTGGTAGGCGAACACGCCGTCCGAGCGCCGGATGAGAAAATCGTCGCGCCCGTGCCGCAGCTCCATTTTCTGCGGGCCGTAGTGCCCGTCGATGAAGGAAATGTCCGCATCGGTCACTTCCAGCTTTTTCGCCGCGTTCCGGCCCATGAGCAGGCGCGCCTGCACCTCCTGAACCGTTAGTGTCCGACAGGGGCAGCCGGCCTCGCGCGGCTCGCCGGGGTGCGGCGCGCTCGCGGCCAGCCGCTCGGCGCGGCTGCAATAGCAGTCATACACCATGCCGCGCTCCGTCAGTGCATCCAGCGCGGCGGTGTAGCGCTGTGCGCGCGTGCCCTGACGGCAATCCTGCGAGCCGGGGCGCCAGCCCTCGTCCCAGTCGAGCCCAAGCCAGAGCAGGTCGTCGGCCATTAGGTCAGCATAGTGCTCCCAGCTGCGCTCCGGGTCAAGATCCTCAAGGCGGAATACCATTGTCCCGCCGCGCGCGCGCACATCCAGCCATGCAAGCAGAAATGTCAGCATATTGCCCAAATGCAGCCGCCCGCTCGGGCTGGGTGCAAAGCGGCCGCGGATCGTGTTATCCGGCATCGGTCATCCCTCCGGTTTCATTCTGAGTGCATTATAGCATAACCGTGCCGGTTGGCAACGCTTTTGCGCCAAATCCCTTGAAACTATGCGGGAAATCGGATATAATAAAGTGTTATTATCAGCGGAGGAATGTCTCATGGCGAAATCATCCATCGAAAAAACAAATGTCATGCGTCTGCTCGACCAGAAGAAGGTGCCCTACACGCCGCACACATATCCGCACGGCGACGAGGCGGTGGACGGCGTGACCGTTGCACAGATGACGGGCATGGACCCGGCGAAGGTGTTCAAGACGCTGGTCGCCCGCGGCGCGAGCAAGACGCCGTACGTGTTCGTCATTCCGGTCGCGTGCGAGCTTGACCTCAAGAAGGCGGCGAAGGCCGTGGGGGAGAAGTCCGTCGCCATGCTGCACGTTTCCGAGCTTACGCCCCTGACGGGCTACGTGCGCGGCGGCTGCTCGCCGGTCGGCATGAAAAAGCAGTTTCGCACGGTCTTTGCTTCTCAGGCGCTCGCGCAGGAGACCATCCTTGTCAGCGCCGGCAAGATCGGCTATCAGGTCGAGACCGCGCCGCAGGCGCTCATCGCGCTCGTGCGTGCGGGCACGGCGGAGCTGACCATAGAATCCTAAGCAATTTCGGAGGCACCCATGCGGGATCATATTGTAATCAAAGGCGCGCGGGAGAACAATCTCAAGAACATTGATGTGGAAATTCCGCGCGATGCACTGGTCGTCATGACCGGCCTGTCCGGCTCCGGCAAGTCGAGCCTTGCGTTCGACACCATCTTTGCCGAGGGGCAGCGGCGCTATATGGAGAGTTTGTCTTCTTATGCACGGCAGTTTCTCGGCCAGATGGACAAGCCCGACGTCGACTCCATCGACGGCATGAGTCCGGCCATCTCCATCGACCAGAAGACCACCAGCAAAAATCCGCGTTCGACCGTCGGCACGGTCACGGAGATCTACGACTATCTGCGTCTGCTGTGGGCGCGTGTCGGCGTGCCGCACTGCCCGAAGTGCGGCAAGGAGATCCGCCGCCAGACGGTGGACCAGATCGTCGATCAGATCGCGGCGCTGCCGCAGGCGACGCGCGTGCAGATCTTGGCGCCGGTCGTCCGCGCGCGCAAGGGCGAGCACCAGAAGGTGTTTGACGATGCCCGCCGCGGCGGGTATGTGCGCGTGCGCGTGGACGGCAGCATCTATGACCTCACGGAGACGATCCACGCTCGATAAAAACCGCAAGCACAATATTGAGATCGTGGTCGACCGCGTCGTCATCCGCCCTGACCAGAACCGCCGCCTGACTGACGCCGTGGAGATCGCGTCCGCGCTCTCCGGCGGCCTCGTGCTGGCGGACATCCCGGAGGAGAAGCGCGAGATCCTCTTCTCGCAGAACTACGCCTGCGATGACTGCGGCATCTCGATCGAGGAGCTCACGCCGCGGATGTTCTCGTTCAACAGCCCCTACGGCGCGTGCCCGACCTGCGGCGGTCTCGGCACGCGGCTGCGCATCGACCCGGCGCTCATCATCCCGGACCCGTCGAAGTCGCTCCTCGAGGGCGGCATCACCGCGAGCGGCTGGAACGGCGTCAAGGATGAGAGCATCAGCCGGATGTATTACGACGCGCTGGCGGAAAAATATCACTTTGACCTTGCAACGCCAATCGGTGACCTGCCGGAGCACGTGCGCGAGATCCTGCTTTACGGAACGGGGGACGAGGAGCTCACCCTGCACTACGACACAAATCGCGGCAGCGGCGTGCTGCGCCGCCCGTTTGAGGGCATCGTCTGCAACCTTGAGCGCCGCTATCAGGAGACGCAGAGCGATGCCATGCGCGCATCGCTTGAGGACTGCATGGCGGAGACGGCCTGCCCGGACTGCCACGGTGCGCGTCTGCGGCCGGAGGTGCTAGCCGTCACGGTCGGCGGGCTGAACATCTCGGAATTCACTGCGCTGCCAATCACGGAGGAGCTGGCGTTTCTGGATAAGCTCGCCCTGAGCGAGAAGGATGCCAAAATTGCCGACAGCATTTTGCGCGAGGTGCGCTCGCGGCTGCATTTTCTGCAGAGCGTCGGCTTGCAGTATCTGACGCTCGCGCGCTCGGCGGCAACGCTCTCCGGCGGCGAGAGCCAGCGTATCCGGCTCGCCAACACAGATCGGCTCGTCGCTCATGGGCGTGCTGTATATTCTGGATGAGCCGTCCATCGGTCTGCACCAGCGCGACAATGAAAAGCTGCTGGCCACGCTGCGCGAGCTGCGTGACCTCGGCAACACGCTCATTGTCGTCGAGCACGATGAGGACACCATGCGTGCGGCAGACTATCTCATCGATATCGGCCCGGGTGCGGGCGTGCACGGCGGGGAAGTAGTGTGTGCCGGTACGCCGGAGGAGGTCGCGCGCTGTGAGCGCTCCATCACCGGGCAGTATCTGTCCGGCAAAAAGAAAATCCCCGTGCACACCGCCGCACCGGAAACGGCCATGCGCTTGTGATCCGCGGCGCGGCAGAGCATAATCTCAAGCACGTGGATGTGGAGATCCCGCTGGGCGTCATGACGTGTGTGACCGGCGTGTCCGGCAGCGGCAAGTCCTCACTCGTCAACGAGGTGCTGTATAAAACGCTTGCGGGCAAGCTCAACCACGCCAAGCTGCGTCCCGGGAAATGCGACGGGCATTGACGGTGTGGAGTATCTGGATAAGATCATCAACATCGACCAGAGTCCCATCGGCCGCACGCCGCGCTCCAACCCGGCGACGTATACCGGCCTGTTTGACGATATCCGCGCGCTCTTTGCCTCCACACAGGACGCGAAGCTGCGCGGCTACAATGCCGGGGCGCTTCTCGTTCAACATTCGCGGCGGCCGCTGCGAGGCCTGCTCCGGCGACGGCCTGCTGAAGATTGAGATGAACTTCCTGCCTGACGTCTACGTCCCCTGCGAGGTCTGCAAGGGCAAGCGCTACAACCGCGAGACGCTCGAGGTGCACTATAAGGGCAAGAACATTGCCGAGGTGCTGGACATGACCGTCGAAGAGGCGCTCGCGTTTTTCCAGAACCAGCCGAAGATCCGCGACCGGCTGCAAACGCTCATGGACGTCGGTCTCGGCTATGTCAAGCTCGGTCAGCCGTCCACGACGCTCTCCGGCGGCGAGGCACAGCGCATCAAGCTTGCGACGGAGCTGTCCAAGCGCAGCACCGGCCGGACGATCTACGTGCTTGATGAGCCCACGACCGGTCTGCACGTGGCGGACGTCGCACGCCTGATCGACATTCTCAATCGTCTGACCGACGCGGGCAACACGGTGCTCGTCATCGAGCACAACCTGCACGTCATCAAGGTGGCCGATCATATCATCGATCTCGGTCCTGAAGGCGGCGACGCGGGCGGAAACATCGTCTTTACCGGCACACCGGAGGACTGCGCGCGCTGCGCCGAGAGCTACACCGGACAAGTTCCTGAAAAAAGAACTCGAAGGTTAACGGTCAAGCCCCCTTTCTCATAGGCTGAAAGGAGAGGGGGCGGTGAAGATGTTCATTCAGATCACCTTGTGTGCGCTGCTGATCCTGGGCTTTGCGTGGCTGCTGCGGATGCTCGGCTGCACACTGCTCACGCCGGTGCGCTCGAGCCGGGACGCACGGCTCACGCTCGTCATACGGGCGCGCGGGGACGCACCGGAACTGGAAAATCTCCTGCGCGGTGCTCTGTGGCTGCGTGGCAGCGGCACAGTCGCGGCGGACATTCTGCTCGTGGACTGCGGCCTTACGGAAGAAGCTGCTGCGCTGGTTGAGCGCCTTGCACGCCGGTGCGAAGATCTGAAACTGTGCAATACAGAGGAAATTTGCCAATGGATGCAAACGTCAATCCAATAGAATTATGCGGGACCGTTGCGGCGGTCATCTATCAAAACGAGGAAAACGGCTACACCGTGCTCAAGCTCGACGTGGACGACGGCAGCCAGACCATGGTCGTCGGCTGCATTCCGTATGCCGTGCCGGGAGAGTCCATGATCGTCAGCGGCAGCTGGATGACGCACCCGGCACACGGCCAGCAGTTCAAGGCCGACTTTGCCGAGCGCACCATGCCGGAGACGGCGGACGCGATCTATGCCTACCTTGCCGGACGTGCCGTGCACGGCATCGGCCCGGCGACGGCGTCGCTGATGGTGTCGCGCTTCGGTGCGGACACGCTCAACGTACTGGAGTACGAGCCGGAAAAGCTCTGCACGATCAAGGGCATCAGCCTCTCCAAGGCGAAGGCCATGTCGGCAAATTTCCGCCGTCAGGCCGGGTATGCGCCGCCTGATCGAGTTTCTGGCCTCGGCGAATATCCGCCCGGTCATTGCTCTGCGAATGTACCAGTATTACGGGGATGATGCGCTTCAGCTCGTGCAGGACAACCCATACATACTCGTTTCGGACGCCATCGGCGCCTCATTTCAGGAGGCGGACGCGCTGGCACTCGGCCACGGCTTTGACGACCAGAGTGCGGAGCGTGTCGCCGCGGCGACGCTGTACGAGCTTGCCTATAACGCCATTCGCGGGCACTGCTTCATCTCGTACCGCAACCTGCTGGCGGCTACGTCGCAGCTCAGCGGCGTGCCGGACGAGCTGGTCGCCGAGAGCGTGGATGCGCTCGTGCAGAGCGGCGCACTCGTGCGCGAGCGGGTCGCCGGGTGTGACGGATGCTATCTCGCGCGCCTGCATGAGGCGGAGGCCTACACGGCCGAGCGCCTGCTTGCCATGACGCAGACGGAATACCGCCGCATGCCGGATACGGAAAAAATCGCGGCACAGATTGAAGCGCAGCTCGGCCTGACTTTTGCCGAGCAGCAAAGGAAACGCTCCGCCTTGCGTGTCAGCATCAGGTCATCGCCATCACCGGTGGCCCCGGCACAGGCAAGACGACGTCCATCCGCGCGATCCTCGCGCTCTTTGACGCGCTTAAGCTCGACACGCAGCTTGCCGCCCCGACCGGGCGCGCCGCCAAGCGCATGAGTGAGCTGACCGGGCAGAGCGCGCAGACGATCCACCGTCTGCTCGAGGCTGGTATGAGCGATCACCAGGATATCGCCTTCCGGCGCGACGAGGATGACCCGCTTGCGTGCGACGCCGTCATTCTCGACGAGTGCTCGATGGTGGACATCTCGCTCATGTGCGCGCTGCTGCGCGCTATGCGCCCGGAGTGCCGGCTTATCCTTGTGGGAGATGCAGACCAGCTTCCGTCCGTCGGACCGGGCAACGTCTTTTCGGATATCATCCGCAGCGGTGTCGTGCCGACCGTGCGCCTGACGGAGATCTTCCGTCAGGCCGCTGGCAGCAGCATTCTCGCCTACGCGCACGCGATCAACCACGGCGAGCACCCGCCGCTTTCGCAAAACAGCGGGGACTTCTTCTTCCTCCGGCGTACAGACCCGCAAAAGGCCGCCGACACGGTCGTCGAGCTGTGCCGGACGCGGCTGCCGAACAATATGAAGATCCCGCCGTCCGACATTCAGGTGCTCACGCCGACGCGCAAGTATGACACCGGCATGGCGGCACTGAATGTGCGCCTGCAGGCGGCACTTAACCCGCCGGCCGACGGAAAGAAGGAACGGCGCTTCGGCGAGACCGTCTTTCGCGAGGGCGACCGCGTCATGCAGATCCGCAATGACTATGACATCGTGCTCAAAAATCCGGACGGTACGACCGCCGGAACGGGCGTCTATAACGGCGACGTCGGTCAGATCACGGCCATCGACCCGCAGACGGAGACGCTCGCCGTGTGCTACGACGGCAAGACCGCGACTTACGGCTTCGAGATGCTCAACGAGCTCGAGCACGCATGGGTCATGACGGTGCACAAATCGCAGGGCAGCGAGTACCGCGCGGTCGTGCTCTGCATCGGCAAGGCCGGTCCCATGCTGCTCACACGCAGCGTACTCTACACGGCCATCACGCGCGCCAAGTCCCTGCTCATCATTGTCGGGGACGAGGGTGTGGCCTATCATATGATCGATAACCAGACACAGACCCGCCGCTACAGCGGTCTGCGCGCCCGGCTCTGCGGGGAGTGCGGTGCGGTATGAAGGTGGTCACATTCCTGCTCGACCTGCTCTATCCGCCGCGGTGCGCGTTCTGCCATGACTTTCTCGAGACGAGCGGCGACGGCCTCTGCGCACACTGCAGGACCGGCCTGCCGTTTGTGCAAAACGGCGGACGGCAGCACTTCCCGTTCATTCCGGCATGTGTCTCTCCGCTCAATTATGAGGGCAATGTGCGCGAATCGCTGCTGCGCTATAAATTCGGCGGCGCGACCGGGTACGCAAAAGTCTACGGCCGCCTCGTCGCCGACACGGTGCGCGCGGAGCTGGCGGGGGCGTATGACCTCGTCACGTGGGTGCCGCTGAGCCGCAAGCGCCTGCGCGAGCGCGGGTATGATCAGGCGCGCCTGCTGGCGAAAGCGACGGCGAAGGAGCTCGGCCTTCCGCTCACGCCGACGCTGCATAAGCAGCGCAACACGCAGCCGCAGTCCGGCACGGGCGACGCTGCCAAACGCCGCGCGAACATTGCCGGTGCGTACCGCATGAAGCGGAGCGCGGACGTGACCGGAAAGCGCATCCTGCTCATGGACGACATCGTCACGACCGGCGCGACGCTTTCGGAGTGCGCACGGGTGCTCGGCAAGGCGGGCGCAGAGCAGGTGGTGTGCGCCACGGTCGCGCGCTCCGCTGACTAAAACAGCCGCCGGACGGCTACGATCAACTATAACATCCGCAGCGCGGATGATACGGGAGTTTTGCTTTATGATGATTTTTGAACGGGACATTGCCATCGACCTCGGCACGACCAACATCCGCGTGTTCGTGCGCGGCAAGGGCATCATGCTGCGCGAGCCGTCCATCGTGGCGGTCGACAAGTACACCGGCCGCATGCTCAAGGTCGGACAGGACGCGCAGAAGATGCTCGGCCGCACCCCGGCGAACATCGTGGCCATCCATCCGATCAGCGCGGGCGTCATCTCAGACTATGACATGACGGCGCTCATGCTCAAGGAGCTGCTCTCGCGCGTGACGTCGTTCAGCCTCTTCAAGCCGCGCGTGCTCGTCACCGTGCCGAGCAGCGTGACCGGCGTGGAGGAGCGCAACGTCATCGACGCCGTCATCGAGGCCGGCGCGCGCAAGGTGTATCTGGTCGAGTCCGCCGTGGCGACGGCGGCCGGTGCGGGCGCCGACCTCTCCAAGCCGGACGGCCATCTGGTCATCGACATCGGCGGCGGCACGACGGAGGTCGCGGTCGTCTCTCTCGGCGGCGTGGTCGAGAGCGAGTCGATCAAGACCGCCGGTGACGCTTTTGACGAGGCGATCGTGCGCTATGTGCGCCGCAAGCACAACATCCTCATCGGCAAGCGCACGGCGGAGGAGCTCAAGATCGGCATCGCGTGCCTTGTGCCGCGCGCCGAGGTGGGCATTCAGGAGGTCAAGGGCCGCTGCCTGACGACCGGCCTGCCGAAGTCCGTGAAGATCAGCTCGGTCGAGCTCGTCGAGGCTATTGCCGAGCCCGCGCGCGACATTCTCGAGACCATCCACATGGTGCTCGAGCGCACGCCGCCGGAGCTCGTTTCGGATGTCGCGCAAAACGGCATCGTCATGGCCGGCGGCGGCAGCCTGATCTATGGCTTTGACCAGCTTGTCGAGAAGGACACCGGCATCCGCACGACCGTGGTGGACGATGCGCTCTCGTGCGCGGCGTTCGGCAGTGGCAAGATGCTCATGAACCTCAACGATATGACCGACGGCATGGTCAACCTCGCGCGCAAGCGCCAGATGAAAGCGTAAAAGGGAAGGCCGGGCGATCCCCGGCCTATGTCTGCTATGTACTATCACACTTTGAACGAGGAGCTGCGCCGCCGCTTCGGCTGCAAGGTCTATAAGATCGCGCTCGACGGCGGCTTTACCTGTCCGAACCGGGACGGGGCCATCGATACGCGCGGCTGCATTTTCTGTGCCGGGGACGGTTCCGGCGCCTTTGCCGCCGACCATGCACTGGACATTCCGCAGCAGATCGAGTCGGCCAAGGCGCGCGTCCGCGCCAAAAACGGCGGCGGCAAGTACATCGCCTATTTTCAGAACTTCACGAACACTTATGGCAGTCTCGCGCACATGGAGCGCCTGTTCATACAGGCGCTTGCGCCGGAGGACGTTGTGGCGCTGTCGGTCGCCACGCGGCCGGACTGTCTGCCGGATGAAACCGTTGCGCTCCTGCGGCGGCTGAACGCCGAAAAGCCAGTCTGGGTCGAGCTCGGTCTGCAAACCATCCATCCGCGCAGCGCGGCCTATATCCGCCGCGGCTACGACCTGCCGGTGTTTGACGATGCAGTGCGCCGTCTCCGCGCCGCCGGTCTGGAGGTCATCGTGCATCAGATCCTCGGCATCCCCGGGCGAGACGGATGCGCAGATGGTGCAGACCGCGCGCTATATCGGTCAGAGCGGGGTACAGGGCATCAAGCTGCACCTGCTGCATGTGCTGCGCGGCACGGATCTGGCAGAGGATTATGCTGCCGGGAAGTTCGAGGTGCTCACGCCGGAGCACTATATCGACCTGCTCGAGCAGTGTCTGCGCGTCCTCCCGCCGGAGACGGTCATCCACCGTCTGACCGGCGACGGCGCCAAGCGCGACCTCATCGCGCCACTCTGGAGCGCAGACAAAAAGCGCGTGCTCAATGCGATCCACGCCGCTTTCGCGCGCGACGATCTGGTGCAGGGCTCGGAACTGTAACGTTTTTCAGGTGCTGACTATGAGAAGAGAAATAGATTTCATTCATGGAATATGCGAATTCTGCAGGCGAATGGATTCGGCATATCCAGGCGCTCCAAAAGATGATATTGAAGTTAAACTCGTGGAGCATATTTCGTGCCGGGAGTTTCTTGCCTTGCGGAGTTTTGCGCGAGATTTGTGTACTGGCATTTCGAGATTTTTGGAATATTCACGCGAAAACGAAACTGTCTCCATCGCCATGCGTATCAAAGATCACGGACTCTATTTGTGCAATTTTTACGACCGGCAAAAGCCCTACGGAACCATTGCCGTGGCTGATAGAGAAAAAGCTTTCTCAAACGTGAAATGGCTTTTCAGAAGGAAGCTGTGCGCATCACATTCGACCGGTATCACAGGCTTGTTCCGGACATTCTCGCAGCTTTTGCATTATCAAGTGCTGACGGATGCTGCCGGGAATGAACTGCTTTGTTTATGCGATGACCATAGAAAGACCATTCCGCTTTCCGTAGAGGACAAAACGGCATATGAGGCTGGAAACAACCACGAGCATTTGTTGGACGATATTTCGGACGAAGCGTTTTCTGAACTTGTTGCAGACGCACCTGTTCTTTGTCGGTTCATCTATTGCAATATCAAGATGCAGTATCCGCGGAGAAAGCTTGCAGTTTATGCTGCAGTAAGCCGCCATGATTCCCTCACGATTCGTTTCCATCAGGTGTGGACGGGAGAACCTCCGTACTATGATCCGAAAGATTTTTCATCCGGGGATGAACGCGTTTTTTCTCTCATCGACTAAGCGCTTTATAAAAATACTGCGGGCGGTGCTGATGCACCGCCCGCAGCTTATATAACTTGCCGTGATGAACTGTGGTAATGGTATCGACCGAGAAAATCAGATCTTGCTGTTGAGCCACTCGAGGACGTCGGCATACACCTCGTCCTTGTTGAGCTCGTTGAGCATCTCGTGGCGGCCGTCCTTGTAGAGCTTGAGCTTCACGTCCTTGCAGCCGGTTTTCAGGAAGCGGTTGTAGACCTTCTTGACCGCCTCGCCGTAGTTGCCGACGGGGTCGCCGTCACCGGCCATGAAGTAGACCGGGGTGGACTTATCCATCTTGTTGAGGTTTTCCGTCTTCCAGATGTACTGCAGGCCGCCCATCATGTCGTGGAACATACCGGCAGTCGCCATCGCACCGCAGAGCGGGTCAGCGATGTACTGATCCACGATCGCCTCGTCGCGCGTCAGCCAGTCGAGGTTCGTGCGCACATGGTCGTACTTCTTGTTGTAGCTGCCGAAGGCGAGCTTATCGAGCTTGGGGCTGTGGTACATGGGGCCGTTGTCGATCATCTCGAGCTTTGCCATGAGCTTACCGGCGGCGATGACTGCGCCCGGGTTCTGGCCGGTGCCGCTGATGACGACGCCCTTGAGTCCCTCGGGGTGGTCAATGATATAGGTGCGGGTCAGGAAGCTGCCCATGCTGTGGCCGAACAGGAAGTAGGGGACATCGGGGTACTTGGCGGCAGTCAGTTTGTGGAGCTGATCCATGTCGCTCACGACATCGTTCCAGCCGTCCTTTTCCGCAAAGAAGCACAGCTCTTGCTCGTTTTCTGCGGTCTTGCCATGGCCAAGGTGGTCATTCGCGACGACGACGAAACCGTTTTCTGCGAGAAACTCCATAAACGGAGCGTAACGGTAGATATGCTCGGCGACGCCATGCGCGATCTGCAAAACGGCGCGGACCTCGCCGTCGGGTGTGCACTCTCTGGCAAATACCTTGTGTTTCCCATCAGTGGACAAAAACCTAAAATCATGAAAAGATGGCATAGCAATACTCCTTATTGTGTGATATACTAAAAGCTACCTGAATTGTATTCCAATTGGCGAAATTCGTCAAGTCTACGGAGGTTATTTTCATTATGAACGGCTACATCATTGCACTTGATCAGGGTACAACCAGTTCCCGCTCGATTATCTTCGACAGCAAGGGCAACATCGTGTCTCTGGCGCAGTACCCATTCACGCAGATCTATCCGAAACCGGGCTGGGTCGAGCATGACCCGATGGTCATCCTCGAGAGCCAGCTGCTCGCCATGAGCGAGGCGTTTGAAAAGAGCGGCCTGTCGCCGACGGACATCGCCGGCATCGGCATCACGAACCAGCGCGAGACGACCATCGTCTGGGACAAGAACACCGGCAAGCCCGTCTATAACGCGATCGTCTGGCAGTGCCGCCGCACGGCGCCTATCTGCGACCGGCTCACGGCCGACGGTCTCGGCCCGTATGTGAAGGAAAAGACTGGCCTGCTCATTGACGCCTATTTCTCCGGCACGAAGATCAAGTGGATTCTGGATAACGTTCCGGGTGCACGAGAGCGCGCCGAGCGCGGCGACCTGCTGTTCGGCAATGTGGACGCGTGGCTCATCTGGAACCTCACCGGCGGCCGCGCGCATGTGTCGGACTATTCCAACTGCTCGCGTACGATGCTGTTTGATATTGATAATCTCTGCTGGGACGAGGAGCTGTGCGCACGCCTCGGCATCCCGATGAGCATGCTGCCGGTGCCTGTGCCGTCCTCCATGGTGTACGGACGGGTGACGGCGGGTCTTCCGGGGCTTGAGTCGCTCGAGGGCGTGCCCGTCTGCGGCAGCGCCGGCGACCAGGCGGCCGCCCTGCTGGGCCAGGCATGCATCGTGCCGGGCCAGGCGAAAAATACGTACGGCACCGGCTGCTTCACGCTCATGAACACCGGCAGCAAGTCCGTGCGCAGCGTCAGCGGTCTGGTCACGAGTGTTGCGTGGTCCGTTAACGGCGAGACCACCTATGCCCTCGAAGGCAGCGTGTTCAATGCCGGCAGCTCCATTCAGTGGCTGCGTGATGAGCTTGGTATCATCGGAACGGCACACGAGTGCGACATGCTGGCCGAGAGCGTGCCGGATAACGGCGGCGTGTATCTCGTGTCCGCGTTCACCGGTCTCGGCGCACCGCGCTGGGATATGTATGCCCGCGGCGCGATCGTCGGTCTGACGCGCGGCAGCAACAAGGCACACATCGCCCGCGCGACGCTTGAGGGCATTGCCTATCAGGTCAAGGACCTGCTCGATGCCATGCAGATCGACGCTGAGAGCCCGATCTCCGTCCTGCGCGTGGACGGCGGCGCGTCGGTGAGCTCGTTCCTGATGCAGTTTCAGGCGGATATGCTGCGCGTGCCGATCGACCGGCCGAAGCTGGTCGAGACGACGGCATTCGGCGCGGCGTTCCTTGCCGGTCTCGCCTGTGGCGTCTGGGAGAGCGTGGACGATATTGCGCTCCTGCGCCAGTCCGACCGCATTTTCAAGCCCGAAATGGATGCCGATCAGGCAAAGCAGTATCATGACAACTGGCTGCGCGCCGTCGGCAGAGCAGAAAAGTGGAGCCAGGAATGAACCGAAACCTGTTTTTTACCCCAACGGATATTCTATTGCCGGTGCATGCGGATATGCGGCGCTGGAGCATCATCGCATGTGACCAGTTCACGTCGGACGCCGCCTATTGGCGCGCAGTGCAGGACACGGTCGGCGACGCACCGTCCACACTGCGGCTGATGCTGCCGGAGTTTTACCTCGGCAAGTGCGATGAGGGTGCGGCAACGCGCGAGATTCAGCAGACCATGCATCGTTATCTCGACGGCGGTGTATTCCGCACCGTGCCGCACAGCCTTGTGCTCGTGCAGCGCACGCTGCCGGGCGGCGCTGTGCGCTGTGGCATCGTCGGCGCGCTTGATCTTGAGGCGTATGATTACGCGCCCGATTCCGTCACGCCCATCCGTGCAACGGAGGGCACGGTCGCTTCGCGCCTTCCGGCGCGTGTGCGCATCCGTGCGGCGGCGGCGCTGGAAATGCCGCACATCATGGTCTTTTATACAGCGATCCGGATGATGCGATCTTCCGGGACGCGCTGGCGGCTGCCAACGAAACGCTCTATGATTTCGACCTCATGTCCGGCGGCGGTCACGTTCGCGGTCTGCGTGTTGCGGGCATGGATGCGGATGCGCTTGCCGCGCGCCTGTGCGCGACCGGTGTCGGCACGGACGGTGAGCACCCCATGCGATTTGCCATCGCGGACGGCAACCACAGTCTGGCCGCTGCCCGTCAGTGCTGGCTGGAGAAGAAAAAGACGCTCACGCCCGAGCAGGCGGCGGTCGATCCCGCGCGCTATGCGCTCGTCGAGCTCGTGAACCTGCACAGCTCTGCCGTGACGTTTGAGCCCATCCACCGCGTGCTCTTCGGCACCGATGCGTCCAAGTGGATGCAGACAGCGGAAGCGGCGCTGGCATCCGCAGACGGCAGCGGCTACGCGATCTCCCTGATTGCCGGGAGCGAGCGCCGGGATATTCTCGCCAAAGGTGCGTCCCTCGGCGAAGCGATTGCCGCGATGGACACGTTCTGCGCGGCCTATCTCGCGGAAAGCGGCGGCACGGTCGATTACATCCACGGCGACGATGAGGCGCTCGAGCTTGCGGCCGGCGACGGCTGCTGCGGCATCCTCATGCCGCGCATGGATAAGGCGGAGCTCTTCACGTCGGTGCTGCGCTCCGGCCCGTTCCCGAAAAAGAGCTTTTCGATCGGCCTCGGCGCGGACAAGCGCTACTACCTCGAGTGCCGCAAACTGTAATCCGCAAAAATACCACAGAAGAGACAGCCAATCGGCTGTCTCTTTTTTGTTCTGCCGCGCGCGGTACGTGCATAGGATGTGGCAGGACAAAAGAGGAGGGACCACCATGATCTTCACAAATCAGGCGCTGGCGCTGTTCCCGCTGGCGCTGGGACAGGCGATTGCGCACACGCAGCGTGACCGGCAGGAACTCGTGGAGGAGATCTGCTGCCGCATAGGCCAGGTGCCTGTGCTGCTGACGCAGGCCCATGCGTATCCAGCGGAATGCCGCGCCATCCTGGCAGGCGACCTGGACTATCTGCTCGAGCGCGCAACGGCGGGCGTCCGTCTATGCGGCCGGCGAACAAAACCGGGAGGGGTACTTACAGACGGCCGGTGGCTGCCGCGTCGGGCTGTGCGGCTGTGCCTATGGACAGGCTGCCGGTCAGATCGACGGCATCCGGCAGCTGAGTTCCGTGTCCGTGCGCATCCCGCACGCCGTGCCCGGGTGCGCCGATGCGCTTCGTGCCGCAGCTGATGAAGGACGGCTTTTGCAGCACGCTCATTCTCTCACCGCCCGGCGCGGAAAGACGACGCTGCTGCGCGAGTGCGTGCGCCGGCTGTCTGACCAAGGACTGCGCATCTCGCTTATGGACGAGCGCGGCGAGATCGCGGCGGTGCAAAACCGGACGCCGCAGTTTGACATTGGCGCGAACACGGACATTATGACCGGGGGACAGAAGGCAGCCTGCTGCATGATGCTGCTGCGCGCCATGCGCCCGGATGTGCTGGCCTTTGACGAGATCAGCGCGCCGGAGGACATCGAAGCGATGCGTATCGCCGCCGGCTGCGGCGTTGCGCTGCTGGCGACGGCGCACGCGCAGAGCGTCGGTGCGCTGCGCTGCCGGACACTATACCGCGCGCTGCTGGACGAGCATATTTTCCGCCGCGCCGTGTGCATCACGCGCAGCGGCGGCGAGCGTGTCTATACCGTTGAGGACCTGACATGACGTGGCTGCACTGGCTGGGGGCGGCGCTGCTGTTTCTGGGCAGCACGGCCGCCGGGTTCGCACTGCGGCAGGAGCTGCGGCTGCGCCTACGCCTGCTCGCGGCGGTGATCGACAGCCTGCAGCTGCTGCGCAGCGATATTGTCGGCCGTCTGCTGCCGCTGCCGGAGGCGCTGCGCCATCTGGCGGCGAGCGCACCGGAGCCGCTGAGCGCACAGTACGCCGCGCTTGCAGACGGTATCACGGACGGCGACCGGCCGTTTTCCGAGAGCTGGTCGGCTGCGTTTCAGGTGCTGGACATGCTTGCGCCCGATGTACGTGCGGCACTGCTGACGCTGGGCGAACAGCTCGGAAAGTATGACGCGCAGCTCCAGCGCTGTGCGCTGGACGCCTGCATAGAGACACTACAGGCTGCTGCCGCACGGATGCAGACGGACACGGCACAGCGCGGCAAACTGGTCTGCGGCCTCGGGGCGACGCTCGGTCTGCTCGCCGCCGTTGCGCTGCTTTGAACCGGGGAGGGACTTATGGACGTTGACCTTGTCTTTAAGATCGCGGCGATCGGGATCCTTGTCGCCGTGCTCAACATCCTGCTCTCGCGCGCGGGGCGCGACGAGCAGGCGCTCATGACGACCATCGCGGGGCTGGTCGTGGTGCTGGTACTGGTGATCCAGAAGATCAGCGAGCTGTTCGACCTGATCAAGAGCCTGTTTTCCTTGTGATGGAGCTGGTCTTTCAGGCGATCATCATCGTGGTCGTTGCCGCTGCCGCCGCAGCTACGGTCTATAAGACCGTGCCGGGCATCTCTTTTGCTGAGCGCGGCGGCTGCGCTGCTGGCGCTGTTTTTGTGCATCGGTCTGCTGGAGCCGCTGGCGGCGTTTTTCCGCAATGCGATCGCGCTCAGCGGCCTGTCCGGCGTCTACACCGGGCCGCTGCTCAAATGCATGACCATCAGCATCCTGACCATGATCGGAGAGAGCCTCTGCAAGGACGCCGGTCAGGCTGCCGGTGCCTGTGCGGTACAGCTCGTGGGCGTGGCGGCCGCGCTGTATGCCGCGTTGCCGCTGATGCGCACGTTTTTGACCATGATCGGAGAATGCCTATGAAAAAGCGGTTGCTTGTGTTTCTGGCTGTGCTGCTGGTATTGGCGGCGTGCACACCGGGCGCGCTTGCCTATGACGTCGCGTCCGAGCAGGCGGAGGCATTCGGTACGGCGGCGCTGGAATCCGCGCTCCCGGCGCAGACATATGATGCCTTCGGTGCGCTGTCCGTCGCGGATGCCGCGCAGCCGCAGTCCCTGCTCGCAAAACTGTGGGCTTATGTGCTGCGCGAGGGCGGGGGAGCCGTCGCGTCAGCGGCACGCAATGCGGCGCTTCTGCTGGCGGTCGTGTTCCTGTCGGCGCTGTGCGCGTCTATCTCGGTGAGCGGAGCCTGCGGGAAAGTCACGCAGATGGCCGGAACGGTAGCGGTCGCCGCGCTGAGTGCTACCCACGTGACCTCGTGCATCACCGCAGGCAGCGGCGCGCTTGCCACGCTGCGCGACTTCTCCAAGATCCTGCTGCCGAGTATGTGCGCCGCTGCGGCGGCTAGCGGGGCGGCGACGTCGGCGGCGGCAAAATACGCGGCGACATCGCTCTTTCTCGACGTGCTCCTGTCGGCGGAGACGGCGGTGCTCCTGCCGATGCTGTATACATACGCAGGCACGGTCATCTGCGGCGCGGCGCTCGAAAACGACGTGCTCGCGTCCCTCAGCGGCCTGCTGCGCAAGGCGCTTCGGCTGCTGCTCATCGGCTTTGCCGCGGTGTTCACGCTCTACCTGTCGCTGACGGGCATCCTCACCGGCTCTGCGGATGCGGCTGCTGCCAAGGCCGTCAAAACCGCCGTCTCTGCGGCGCTGCCGGTCGTGGGCAGCATCGTGGCGGATGCAGCGTCCACGGTCACTTCCAGCGCCGCGATCCTGCGCAGCGGCATCGGCATCGTCGGCGTCGTCAGTGTTGCCGCCGTGTGCGTCACGCCGTATTTCCAGCTTGCCGTGCATTATGTTTTGTACAAGCTCGCTGCCGGTATCGCGGAGTCGTTTGCGGACAAGCGGGTCGGGCGGCTGATCGGCGGCTTTGCGGACGTGTATGGCTTCCTGCTGGGGATGGTCGGTGTAGCATCGCTCATTTTATTTCTCTCGATCGTGTCGAGTATGAAGGCGGTGACGGGATGATGGAATCTCTGCGTGTCTGGCTGCTCAGTCTGGCCGGTGTGGCGCTGCTGACGGCGCTGGCGTCGCTGTTTCCGACGTCGGAGAGCCTGCGGCGTATCACGAAGCTGGCCGGCGGCATTGCGCTCACGTGCCTATTGTTCTCACCGCTGGTGACGTTTGATTATGACAGCTATGCCGCCGCGCTGCAGGACTGCCGCGTCTCGGTTTCAACAGACGGTGCGGTGTCCGACAGCAGTGAGCGCCTGCAGCGCACGGTCATAGAATCGGAGCTGCGCGCATATATATTGGACAAAGCCGTGCAGTGCGGCGCCGCGCTCGACGATGCGCAGGTCACACTGCGGTGGAGCACCGACGGTTATTGGTACCCGCAGTCCGTCCGCTTGATCACATCCGGGCCGGCAGCAGAAAACAGCCGTCTGGCGCAGACCATTGAGGCCGATCTCGGCATCCCGCGCGCGCGGCAGGAATGGAGCAGTGCATCATGAACACACGAAAACTCAGCGCATTTGCAGGCAAGTACAAATACGTTCTCATCATCCTGCTCGCGGGGCTGGTCCTGCTCCTGCTGCCGACCGGCAGCAAGGCAAAAGCCAAGACGACGCAGGCATCGACCGTTTCCGAGCAAACCCAGACGCAGGCCATTCAGGCCGAGGAGCAGCGCCTTGCGCAGCTGCTGCGGCAGATCAGCGGCGCGGGTCAGGTGCAGGTGCTGCTGTCGTACCGCTGCTCGGCGGAGCGGGAGCTGGCGACGGACGACGCCGGAGAACCGACCATTATCTCTGCCGGCGGCGGGGCACAGGAGGCAGTGGAGCTCAAGACGGTCAGCCCGCAGTATCTCGGCGCGGTCGTCGTCTGCGACGGGGCAGATTCACCGCAGGTGCAGCTTGCCGTGACACAGGCAGTGGCACAGTTTACCGGCCTGAGCACGGATCACATCTCCGTGCTCAGAAAGCAGCCGGATTCGCAATCTAAATAACGGGAGGGCGACTATGAAAAAAACCAAGCGGAACGTTGCGATCATCGTGGTGCTGCTGTTTGTGTGCGCCGCGGTCTATTTCAACTGGTCGTACAATGCGCAGTGGGGCAGTGCGGACGCCGAAATGGCCGCTGCCGAGGATGCCGCCACGGCGGCGGTCAAGGCGGAAGAGGATGCGGCCGCAGCGTCGGCGTCGGCCTCCGACGATTACTTTGCCAAGGCGCGCCTGACGCGCCAGCAGTCGCGCGACGAGGCGCTGTCGCTGCTCAAGTCGGCATCGGCCGCCGAAGGTGCCTCACAGGCAACGATCGACAGCGCCATGCGCGCCATCTCCGCCATGGCGAGCGACTCCATGACGGAGACGCAGATCGAAAATCTCCTGCTCGCCAAGGACTTTTCCGAGTGCGTGGTCTATATCACGGAGGAGGGCATCACGGTCGCCGTCCCTGCGCCGGCGGACGGCCTGAGCACGGCGCAGGTCGCAACGATCACGGATGTCATCGTCAGCGAGACGGACTACACCGCGCCGCAGATCAAGGTCATCGAGGTCAAGGCCGATGCGCAGGACGCGCAGTAAATAATGTAGGTTGCATAAGACAGCGCCCTGCTTCCCGCAAGCGGGGCGCTGTCTTGTGCACAAATATGAAAGCCGGACGCGAGCAACGCCTGAAAATTCGCCATATTGTCTCACATTGATTTATTAAAATTTCTTGACCAAATATATTTGTGAATATATACTTCTTACAGAGAAAGTGTACCTGTGCGAAGGTGCATCCGTAAAGAGATAGATTTGATAGAAAGAAGATGACGTATGAAAAAACGTGTACTCAGTCTTGCACTTGCTGTGATCCTGATCGTCGGTTTGCTGCCGACGGCGGCCTTTGCCTCGACCAACGGCAAAACAGCGGACGATGCGATCAACTGGGTCAGAAGCCTAGAAGGGCAACCCGTTGGCAGCGGCGAGTGCGTGGCGCTGATTGTTGCCTACTACTCGTACCTCGGCCAGACCTCTCCGGGCGGCAATGGCGCGGATTATTCGTGGAATCAGCTCCCTGCAGGCTGGAAAAGACTTCAAAACGAACAGCCGCAGAAGGGCGACATTCTGGTCTACAGCGGCAACGATGCAAACCCGTATGGCCATGTCGCAATCTATGAATCGGACTACAGCACATGGCATCAGAACTATGCCTATCAGCGCAAAGTCGTCCACGTTACAAACGTCAGATATAACGGCTTCGCAAATCCGTATTGGGGCGTCATCCGCCCGGACTTTGGCAGCGCGGTATTTAAGCCGGATTTTATCGACATCGGCACGAATATCTACCGTTATATCATCCGCGCGGACAAATGGATGCCCACCGGAACGTGCTATGATCAAAATGCAAAGCAAGAGGTGAAAATCGTCAACTCCGGCTCGTCTGACCCGAATATGATCTGGTTATTTACCCGCATGGGCAATGACAATAGCTATGTGATCCAGAATGCATACAACGATTACTACCTCTGCTATGAGGGCAACTGCGCGTCGCAGGCGAAAATCACGACAAGCAACAAGCTGACCTCGAGCTGCTATTGGTACGTTGCCTACTACAATGGCCTCTGCAAGCTGGTGGCGAAGGACTCGGTCGCGTCCGGCAATTGGCTTGTGATAGACTGCACAGGCGGTTATGCGACTCCGGGCACGCAGCTCCAGCTGTATGCGAACTGGGGCCCTGACAACAGCAACGGCAATGCGCAGTTGTTTAACATCTACACCGTGGAGAACTATCAGAAGCCGGCTGCGCCTCCCAAGGTCGAGATCACGGCACCGTCCGTGGTCACTGTGGACGAGGAATTTACGATCAGCTGGACGGAAAGCCCGCTTCAGGGCAAATATGATCAGAGAGAATATATGGTGCATATCCGCAAAGACGGCTCCGGATATAAAACCATTTACACGACCGATACAAGCGTAACGGTATCGATCAATTGGCCCGGCGACTGCACGGTGGCAGTGTGGGCATACAACACAAAATACCAAAACTATTCGTCAAATAGCTCGGCGTATTTCCGCTGCAACCGGGCGACCGCGCACGAGCACAGTTACACTGCTGTTGTGACCGCGCCGACCTGCACGGAAAAGGGTTATACCACGCACACCTGCGCCTGCGGCGACAGCTATGTGGACACTTATGTGGACGCTCTGGGTCACGCATGGGACAACAGCAAAGTGACAAAGGAGCCGACGGAAACCGAGACCGGTGTGAAGACCTTCACCTGCACGCGCTGCGGCGAGACAAAGACCGAGACCATCCCGGCCACCGGCAGCGTGGACGTGACGGAAATGTTCACGGACGTATCGCACAGCTGGGCCGATGATGGTATCCAATACTGCGTGACGCATCAGCTGATGTCCGGCATCGGCAACGATCTGTTTGGGCCGAAGCTGACGACGACGCGCGCGCAGATCGTCCAGATCCTCTATAACCTCGAGGGTGAGCCGAAGGTGAGCGGCAAGACGCCGTTTACCGACCTGACGAACGACTGGTACCAGGACGCCATTCTCTGGGCGTACCAGACCGGCGTGGTCGCAGGCACGTCCAGCACAACATTTGCCCCCGACCGGCCGGTGACGCGCGAGCAGATCGCGGTCATCCTCATGGAGTACATGACGCGCGTGCTCAAACTTGAGCGCACGTGGACGCCCGCTGACCTGAGCACCTTCCCGGATGCGGACAGCGTGTCCGACTGGGCAAAGGATGCCATGGCGGACGCGGTCGGGCTGGGCCTGATCTCCGGCGCGAGCAACGGCGGCCAGACTCTCCTTGAGCCGCAGGGAAGTGCGACCCGCGAACAGGTCGCGACGATCCTGATGGAGTTCTGCAAAAACGTGAAGAAGTAATCGTAAAAATGCAGTCCCCCTCTGATTCGGGAAGAGTCAGAGGGGGATGTTGATTTTTAAAGAAAGAACCGCCCATTTCCCAATCGGAAATGGGCGGTTAGGACTCTTCGGCTTCATCCGGAATATAGAGCAGCACATCCTCCACGCGGCAGGAGAGAATGCGGCAGAGATCATTGAGTGTTGCGGTGGTAATATTGCGGTTGTGCTTGAGAGAGTCCAGTGTGCCGCGGCTGAACGAGTAGTTTTTGATCAGAGCGTAGGTCGTGATGTGCCGCTGCTTCATCGTCTCCCATAGCGGGGCGTAGGTGATCATGCCCATGCCTCCTCACTGTCCAATATAATGTACTCTTTCATACATTATATTGTCCAAATGTTAACTTGACCATTCCCGAGCTCTAGGGTACAGCCAAAATCGAACACGTATTTGGGCTTCTGCCAAAAGTGTTTACAAGATTGCAGCCTATTTTTTCCTGATAATCGGACGAATGCGTGAATGAACGTGCGAATTATGCAGAAATATGTGTCAAACGTGTAAAATGTATTGCACATATTATAAAAAATGTTATAATTAACTCACTTTGTCTGTCGGCGAACCGGGTATGTTGGCACGCGGCCGCGCGCGTCACTTTCACGGCACCGGCAGGGCTGTAGACAAGAGACAGGAGAAAAAACTGACAGGGAGGAAACACATGAGAAAACGACTTTTGAGCTTTGTGCTCGCGGTGCTGATGATCGTGTCGATCCTGCCGGCCACGGCGCTGGCGGCGGATGAGACGGTCACGCGCATTGCGTGGGTGCAGAAGCTGGTCAAAACCTTCGACATGACCGTCGAAGCGGACAACTATCCGGACAATTACTACAGCGACATCGACAGCAGCGCAAGCTACTATAAGGACCTGATGATCGCAGTGGAGTTCGGCGTGATCGACCTCGAGGCGGGCAGCGCGTTCGAGCCGGACAAGCCGGCGACACGTGAATTTGCGGCGCACACGCTCAACTTCTGTCTGGGCTTCCAGCTTGACGAGGGCGTGGCGTACACCTATACGGACAAAGATGCGGTCACGTATCCCGAAGACGTGCAGGTGGCGGTCAACCGCGGCTGGTTCCAGCTGTCCGGTGGAAAGTTCCTGCCGGAGCAGACTGTGACGAGCGCGGAAGCGGCCAGCATGCTCGCCGACGCGGCCAAGGTGCGCAAGGGCGACACGGTGCAGGCGGGCTATGACAGCAAGTACGTCTTCACGGACGGCGTTGTTGTCGTGCCGTCGAGTGTCGCGGCCGAGATCGCGGACGACGGATCGGTCATCATTCCGGACACGACCGTGGCCCTCAAGGAGGGGGACACCTTTGTCGTCTTCGTGGAGGATTTCCCGCGCGCATTCAAGGCCGGCAGCATCGCCAACGACGGCAAACAGCTGACGGTGACGGGCGAGAAGGTCGACATCAATACCATTCTGAAAAGTATCGACGCTCAGGGGGTTACTGAGAGTGACTTGACAGATTTCCAACCGGCAGAGGACGTAAATATCCTCTATGTTGCATCCGACGACACAGAGACGCCGGATCTGATGGCGGCGAAGAAGAAAAAGAATATCAAGAATATTCATCTCTCGACTGAGCTCAAAGGCGTCCAAATCAGCTGCGATCTGACTAAGCTCGTGGCAGAATGGCGCGTCACCGCAAAGAGTATTTATAATATCGATGCATATGTAAAAATCAAGGGCGATGCATCTACGAGCTGCACGGTACCGTTTTCTTTCTCGGTGAAAGATCTGCCGGGCTCGGCCAATCTCGGAACGATACCGGTTGCCGGACTGGGCAGCATTACGGTCTATGCAGACCTATCCATTGACGGCTCCGTTACGCTCAACTATACATGCGGGTTTGAAATGGGATGTTCCTATACTTCGAGCGATGGTTTCCGCACGATCCGCATGTTCTCCAAAAAGAACTTCACCATTACGACGGATATAACATTGACTGCCGGCGTTACTATTGAGGCCGGGATCTCGGAGCTTCCGATTCTTTCCGCTCGCTGCTATGCAAAGGCAGGTGCAAAGTGCAACTGTTTGGCGGTAACTCATTCAGAGCCAGAACTGCCGAATTTGTGTCTTGGAATCGACGCCTGGCTGTACGCAAAAATCGGCTATTCCGCAAGCGTTTCTTTCCTGGACTGGGGCAAATCCTGGTCTGATTCTCTCGACATTTGGAATCGCACGAACAGCCCGGTTCGCTCTGTAACGCACTATGAAGACGGGAAATGGGTCCCATCCTGCACTTGCGATACAACTGGGCAGTTTGGCGCCTACTTTACGCCTATCAGTTCGCAGTACCTCAACATTGGTGGCAGCGGCGCCGTCGAGAACGTACCGGTTTATAAATATGAGTTGGATGATGACGGCAATGCGACCATCACCGGCTTCAGTGGTGCGGTATCGTCGCTTGCGATCCCGCAGACGATTGACGGACATACGGTCGTTGCGATTGGCAACAGTGTATTTCAAAACAATCTGAGCCTTCGCTATGTGGTAATCCCGGAGACGGTGACAGCAATCAAAAACTGGACGTTTGCAGGCTGTTCTAATTTGAAAAATGTGACTTTCCAGAACGGGCTTCTGAGCATAGGGGAGCATGCGTTTGACAAGTGTGTGTCGTTGACAGATGTATCGCTTCCGAAGAGCCTGACAACATTGGGCAGCAACGCATTTGCGGAATGCACTGGGCTGGTGCATGTTTACATTCCAAAAGGCATCACCAATTGTGACTACAGTCCGTTCATGAAATGTAGCAGATTAAATGCATTTACATTTGAAGATGGTATTGATAATATTCCGAGCAAAATCTTTGGAAATTGTACGGGGCTAAAAGGCATCACAATTCCGGACACGGTAAAAGTTATTAATAATAATGCTTTTGAAAAATGTGTAAATCTACAGTCGATCACATTTTCAAACACGCTCACAAAGATTGGAGATTGGGTGTTTACCGACTGTGCGGCGCTGACGGAACTAATTTTCCCGGAAACACTCACTGAGATTGGAGAAATGGCTTTCATCAACTGCACCGGCCTAACAGAAGTAACATTGCCGAAAAATCTGACGACACTTAAAGGCGAGGCTTTTGGACGGTGTCTGAATCTGGAAAGAGTTTTCATACCCAAAAGCATCACAAACTGTACTACTGCTTATGCCTGGGATGGCGGCGGCTATTATGGCCCCTTTAATCGGGATCAAAAACTGACGGATGTGACATTTGAGGAAGGAATAGAGTACATTCCTACGAATCTGTTCTACGGGTGCACCGGTCTGGCGACTGTTACACTTCCGGATTCCGTAAAGGTAATTCGAGATCGGGCGTTTTCAGATTGCACAAAGCTGGAGTCCATCACACTCTCAAACAGCCTTACGACTATTGAAAACTGGGTTTTCTCCGGCTGCAAAAAACTATCTGCTGTAACATTTCCGGATACGCTTACAGATCTGGGAGAGATGGCGTTCTTTAGCTGTACGTCCCTCACAGAAGTGAAGCTGCCTGAGAATCTCGTGATTCTCAGAGGGCAGGCGTTTGGCCGCTGTACGGCTTTGGAAAAAGTGTACATTCCGAAGAGCCTCTCTACATGTACGACTGCCTATGCATGGGATGCCACAGATTATTACGGCCCATTTAATCTTTGCAGCGCTTTGAAAACTGTGGAAATTGAGGAAGGACTGGTCAAGCTTCCTGACAGCACATTCTATGGTTGCACTGGTCCGTTGGAAGTTTCGCTTCCGGGGTCCTTGAAAACAATCGGTGGGGGTGCTTTTAACCGATGCACCGGTATGAAGGAAATCACGATTCCCAACACGGTAACGGAAATTGGGGCGTCTGCTTTTGCAAACACTGGTTTGGAATCGGTAAAAATGTCCAGTTGTCTGGTGGAACTAGGCGAAAGCGCTTTCAGTAATTCTAAACTGGTGAGTATTCAGCTTCCGAATACAGTGACCGATATCGGTAATTATGCATTCAGAGGCTGCACGGAGCTGAAAGAGATTACGCTGCCAAATACTCGTCAGAACATAACGGCCGGAATGTTTGAAGGCTGTATCTCGCTCGAGAAGATCGTTCTGCCCGAGACGGTAACTGCAATCCGGGAAAGCGCATTTAAGAACTGTACTTCGCTCAATGATATTATATGGAGCAAGGCGCCGACAGTTATTGAAAGCAACGCATTCCGGAATTGCTCTGCGCTTACAGAAGTAGCGATTCCCGGTACGGTCAAGTCAATTGGTGATTGTGCATTTCTTAACTGCGATGCGCTCACGACCGTCACGATCCCGGACAGCGTGACGAGCATTGGTAAGCAGGCGTTCTATGACTGCGACGCGCTTACGACTGTGAAGCTAGGCAGCGGTCTGAAGTCTATTCCGGAATCCACATTTGAGCACTGCGACGTGCTGACGAATCTGAGTGTCCCGCGTTGTGTGACTTCCATTGGAAACAATGCTTTTAAAGACTGTACGAAGTTCACTTCCGTAACCATTCCGCGCAGTGTCACCAGCATTTCTGCTTCTGCGTTCAGCTATCCTGCTATCCTGACGATCTACGGCGTGGCCGGCACCTATGCCGAGACCTTTGCCAAGGAAAACAGCATCAAGTTCGTCGATCAGCAGATCAAGGCCACGGCTGCGAGTCTGGACAAGACGGAGCTGACGATCAACAAGGGTACGGCGGCCCAGCTGAACCTGAGCGTGACGCCGGAGAACTTCACGGATCCCGTGACCTGGAAGACGACGGATGACAAGGTTGTCACGATCAGCGATTCCGGTGAAGTGAAGGCCGTCGGCGTCGGCACGGCCACGATCAAAGTCGTTGTGGGCGACATCAGCGCCAGCTGCAAGGTGACGGTGCTGCAGCCCGTGACTGGCATCAATCTGAATAAGAGCTCTCTGACCATGGACGCGCTCGGCACGTTCCAGATGACGGCGTCCGTCTACCCGGACAGCGCCAATGACAAGCGCATCACGTGGAGCAGCTCGGATCCCGCAATCGCATCCGTCGACGAAAACGGTCTCGTGACCGCGCTCAAGAAGGGCACGGCGACCATCACGGCTGCAGCCATGGACGGCAGCGGCGTGAAGAGCACCTGCAAGGTCACGGTCAGCAATACAGCCTATGTCTGCACCGACCCGGCGCAGCTTGAGAGCCCGCACAACTACGACAATAGCTGCACCGACGTCTGGAGCTACAGGCTCGACGGCGCGTCGTCCCTGAACGTGACGTTCGACGCCCGGACGGAGATGGAGGACGGCTTTGACTACCTCTACATCCTCAACGGCAGCGGTAAGGAAGTCGGCAAGTACACCGGTAAGGAACTTGCTGGGAAGACCGTCAGCGTTCCCGGCGATACGGTGCAGATCCGCATGGCCAGCGATGATGCAGGCAACGTCTGGGGCTTCAAGGTGACCTCCGTGAAGGCTGGCAGCGAGACCTGCCAGCACGTCTGGGACAACGGCAAAGTGACGAAGGAGCCGACCGAGACTGAGACCGGCATCAAGACCTATACCTGCACGCTCTGCGGCGAGACGAAGACGGAAACCATCCCGAAGCTCACGCACGAGCACAGCTACAAGGATGTTGTCACAGCGCCGACCTGCACCGAAAAGGGTTATACCACGCACACCTGCGCCTGCGGCGACAGCTATGTGGACACTTACGTGGATGCGCTCGGTCACGCATGGGACAACGGCAAAGTGACGAAGGAGCCGACGGAAACCGAGACCGGTGTGAAGACCTTCACCTGCACCCGCTGCGGCGAGACGAAGACGGAAGTCATTCCGGCTCTGTCGCACGAGCACAGCTACAAGGATGTTGTTACGGCTCCGACTTGCACGGCCAAGGGCTACACGACCCATACCTGCGCCTGCGGCGACAGCTATGTGGATACTTACGTGGACGCGCTCGGCCATGCCTGGGACGCTGGCAAAGTGACGAAGCCTGCCACCGAGACGGAGGACGGCGTGAAGACCTTTACCTGCACGCGCTGCGGTGAGACGAAGACCGAAGTCATCCCTGCCATCGGCAGCGTGGATGTCACGAAAATGTTCACGGACGTGTCGCACAGCTGGGCCGATGATGGTATCCAGTACTGCGTGACGCATCAGCTGATGTCCGGCATCGGCAACGATCTGTTCGGGCCGAAGCTGACAACAACGCGTGCGCAGATCGTGCAGATCCTGTATAACCTTCAGGGCTCGCCGAAGGTGAGCGGCACCACGCCGTTCACGGACCTGACGAACGACTGGTACAAGGACGCTGTCCTCTGGGCCTATCAGACCGGCGTGGTCGCCGGAACGTCCAGCACGACGTTTGAGCCTGACCTGCCGGTGACGCGCGAGCAGATCGCCGTCATCCTCATGGAATACATGACGCGCGTGCTCAAACTTGAGCGCACGTGGACGCCCGCTGACCTGAGCATCTTCCCGGATGCGGGCAGCGTGTCCGACTGGGCGAAGGACGCAATGGCGGATGCCGTGGCACTTGGCCTGATCTCTGGCGCGAGCAACGGCGGCCAGACTTATCTTGAGCCGCAGGGAAGTGCGACCCGCGAACAGGTCGCAACGATCCTGATGGAGTTTTGCAAGAACGTGAAGAAGTGACCCGTTAGAAATGCATCCCCCTCTGATTCATCCGGAATCAGAGGGGGATGTTGCTGTTTTAATTTGAGTTGTGCGCAAATTCTGCAGAAAAGTATGCCAATAATGTAAATTGTATTGCATATATTATAAAAACTATTATAATTAACTTGATTTTCCCTGCTGCCGCGCCCGGCAGGTCGGCGGTGGGGCTGCTGCAAAATGGAGGAAAAAACAATAGGGAGGAAACACATGAAAAAACGACTTTTGAGTTTCGTGCTCGCGGTGTTGATGATCGCATCGCTCCTGCCGGCCACGGTGCTGGCGGCAGACATCGTGGCCAGCGGTACCTGCGGCGCGGAGGGTGACGGCAGCAACCTGACCTGGACGCTGGACAGTGACGGTATGCTGAAGATCGAAGGAAGCGGAAAAATGGAGGACTATATGTCTGGCGAGTATGACACTCCTTGGTGCAATTATAACAGACAAATCCAGGAAGTGAGTATTTCCGCAGGCGTAACCTATATCGGTGAAGATGCATTTAACGATTGTTACCGTTTATCTGTAATCCATGTAATTGAGGGTAATAGCGAATATTCCAGTGATGCATCGGGCGTTTTGCTCAACTGCGACAAAACAGAAATTCTTTTCTGTCCAAAAGCATTTTCTGGAGAGTACATTGTGGCGGATGGTGTTACAAGTATTGCCGAAGGTGCTTTTAGTGGATGCAATTCCCTGACCGGCATTTTCATTGCTGACGGTGTTGTAAGCATTGGCACATTAGCGTTCTACAGATGCAGTTCGCTGACAAGTGTAATAATTCCGGATGGGTTAACGACGATTGGAAATGAGGCCTTTTCTTCGTGCGGCTTGCTGACGAGTGTGGAGATTCCGGCCAGTGTGACGAGCATTGGCGAAAGTGCTTTCACGAGTTGTGATTCTTTAGCTGGCATTTGGGTCAATGAAGGGAATGAGTATTACTCCAGTGATGCATCCGGTGTTCTGTTTAATAAAGGTAAGACAACCTTGGTACAATGCCCTGGTGCATTTAAGGCATATGCGATTCCGAGCTGCGTGACGAGCATTGGTGATGATGCCTTCTATGGTTGCTCGTCTCTGGTAAGCGCGACAATTCCCGATAGTGTGACGAGCATTGGTGATAGGGCTTTTGTAGATTGCACATCTCTGGAAAGTGTGACGATTCCAAATGGAGTGACCAGTATTGGCGGTGAGTGTTTCCGTGACTGCACATCTCTGGCAAGCGTGACGATTCCCAATAGCGTGACCGGTATTTTCTGGGGTGTTTTCCATGGCTGCTCGTCTCTGACAAGCGTGACGATTCCAGATGGTGTGACGAGCATTGGCAATTATACTTTCCATGATTGCACATCTCTGACAAGCATAACGATTCCCAATAGCGTGACCAGTATTGGCGGCAATGTTTTCAGTGGCTGCACATCGCTGGAAAGTGTGACAATTCCCAATAGCGTGACCAGTATTGGTGAGCAGGCTTTTTATGACAGTACACATTTGACAAGTGCAGTATTAGGAAAATCGATTGATACAATTGGCGCATATGCATTTTCTGGGTGCGAGAATCTGAAAGACATTTATTATTGCGGCACCGAAACCGACTGGAGTAGAATCTCCATTTCTGAAGGAAACTGGCGGCTGACTGATGCAACGATCCATTACAACTCAATCATTCATAACTATGGCTCGTGGTCTGTCATAAAGGAAGCGACGTGCACAGAAGCAGGTGAAAAAGCACGCACCTGCACAGATGAGGATTGTGGCGTGACAGAAACGCGCGCAATCGCTCCGCTTGGGCACGATTTAGTCGTGGATACGGCGGAAATACCTGCGACTTGTACAACAAACGGCAAGAGTGAAGCGGTGCATTGCGCGCGCTGCGGCTACTCGGCAGCCAGTCGAGTCATTCCTGCGCTGGGTCACGATTATAATAGCGGTACCACAGTGAAGGCACCTACTTCGGAAACGACTGGTGTTCGAACTCATACATGCAGACGATGTGCAGCAACGATCGACTATACAATCCCTGCAGGTAGTGTTGATGGTGGATTTTGCGGCGCAGGAAGTGCGTTTGATATGGTTAGCTGGGTGCTTGACAGCGATGGCACCCTGACGATTAGCGGAAATGGAGACATGAATGGCTACGTTTCGGATGCGTATGACGATTATGTTTCTCCGTGGCACGATTACTCCAAACAGATTCATTCGGCGGTTATAACTGATGGAGTGACCAGCATCGGCGGACGAGCTTTTAATGGCTGTAGTGCACTGACAAGCGTGACGATTGCGGATAGCGTAACAAGCATTCATGCCGCTACTTTTGGAGGCTGTAGTTCCTTGCGCGATGTGACTCTCCCCCCAAGCGTGGTGAGGATAGGCGAGTGCGCATTTTTGGGCTGTAAGGCCTTGGCGAGCGTGACCATCCCAAATGGCGTGACAAGTATCGAGGATTATGCGTTTGAGTATTGTTCCTCGTTACAATATGTGGTGCTGAGCAGCAACATCACACAAGTTGGTTATTGGGCATTCAATGGCTGTGATAGCCTGGAGGATGTTTATTATTGCGGCACCGAATCGGATTGGAGCAATATTTCTATTTCCGAAAGAAATGATCAACTCATCAACGCAACGATTCATTACAATTATGTTTCCCATACCCACAGCTACAAGGATGTTGTCACAGCGCCGACCTGCACCGAAAAGGGCTACACGACCCACACTTGCTCCTGCGGCGACAGCTACGTGGATACTTATGTGGACGCTCTGGGTCACGCATGGGACAACGGCAAAGTGACGAAGGAGCCGACGGAAACCGAGACCGGTGTGAAGACCTTCACCTGTACCCGCTGCGGCGAGACAAAGACCGAGGTCATCCCGGCCACCGGCGTCGTGGCCAGCGGTACCTGCGGCGCGGAGGGTGACGGCAGCAACCTGACCTGGACGCTGTACAGCGAGGGTTTGCTGACGATCAGCGGTACCGGCGCTATGAAAGAATATGACCCTTATAAAGCGCCGTGGTATGGCAGTAGTAGCCGGGTAAAGTCAGCTGTGATTGCTGATGGCGTGACGAGCATTGGCCTTAGTGCTTTCGAAGGTTGCACATCTCTGACCAGCGTGACGATCTCGGACAGCGTGACGAGCATTGGTAATCATGCTTTCCAGGGTTGCGAATCTCTGACCAGCGTGACGATCCCGGACAGCGTGACGAGCATTAGTAGTTACACTTTCGATTCGTGTACATCTTTGACCAGCGTGACGATCCCGGACGGCGTGACGAGCATTGGCCAGAATGCTTTCCAGGGGTGCGAATCTCTGACCAGCGTGACGATCCCGGACAGCGTGACGCTCATTGACAATGGTGCTTTCTCTTGTTGCGATTCTCTGACCAGCGTGACGATCCCGGACAGCGTGACGAGCATTGGCGTTGGCGCTTTCGCTTCGTGTACATCTTTGACTGGTATATGGGTCGCTGAGGGCAACAACGATTACTCCAGCGATGCGTCCGGTGTTCTGTTCAACAAAGATAAGACAACTTTGGTGCAGTGCCCGGGTGCTATTTCCGGAAGTTATGCGATCCCGGACAGCGTGACGAGCATTGGCAGTTATGCTTTCGATTACTGCAGATCTCTGACGAGCGTGACGATCCCGGACAGCGTGACGAGCATTGGTGGTTCCGCTTTCCGCGGGTGCTCATCTCTGACCAGCGTGGCGATTCCCAATAGCGTGACCGGTATTTTCTGGGGTGTTTTCCAGGGCTGCTCGTCTCTGACCAGCGTGACGATCCCGGACAGCGCGACGCTCATTGACAATGGTGCTTTCCAGGGTTGCACATCTCTGACCAGCGTGACGATTCCGAACAGCGTGACGATCATTGGCGATTCTGCTTTCTCTAATTGCACATCTCTGACCGATGTGTACTACGCCGGGAGCGAGGCGCAATGGAAAGCGATCTCTATTTCTTCCGCTGGAAATGATGACCTTTTGACCGCCAACATCCATTACAATTATGGTTCCCATACCCACAGCTACAAGGATGTTGTCACAGCGCCGACCTGCACGGAAAAGGGCTACACGACCCACACTTGCTCCTGCGGCGACAGCTACGTGGATACTTATACCGACGCACTCGGTCACGCATGGGACAACGGCAAAGTGACGAAGGAGCCGACGGAAACCGAGACCGGTGTGAAGACCTTCACCTGCACCCGCTGCGGCGAGACGAAAACGGAAGTCATTCCGGCCACCGGCGTCGTGGCCAGCGGTACCTGCGGTGCGGAGGGCGACGGCAGCAACCTGACCTGGACGCTGGACAGCGAGGGCGTGCTGACGATCAGCGGCAGCGGGGCTATGCATGACTATGACTATAGCTCACCGTGGCATGAAAGTGGGAACCAAATACAGTCTGTTTTTATGGCAAACGGAGTGACGAGCATTGGTAACTTTGCTTTCTCTGAGTGCACATCCCTGACGAGTATGACGATCCCGGACAGCGTGACATGCATTGGCAATTGCGCTTTCGATTCGTGTACATCTTTGACTAGCGTGACGATCCCGGACAGCGTGACGAGTATTGGTGTTTATGCTTTCTGTGCTTGCACATCTCTGAAAAGCGTAACAATTCCGGACAGCGTGACGAGTATTGGTGATTATGCTTTCAGTTATTGCACCTCTTTGACCGGCATATGGGTCGATGAAGGCAACAGTCATTACTTCAGCGATGCGTCTGGTGTTTTGTTCAACAAAGATAAGACAGTTTTGGCGCAGTGTCCGGGGGCCTTTTCCGGAAGCTATGCGATTCCGGACGGCGTGACGAGCATTAATGATGCTGCTTTCGTGAACTGCGAATCTCTGACAAGCGTAACGATCCCGGACGGCGTGACGAATATTGGCTATGAAGTTTTTGCTGGGTGCACATCTCTGGCGAACATGGTGCTTCCAAACGGTGTGACGAGGATTGGCGCTGAGGCCTTCGATTGGTGTACTTCTATGAAAAGCATAACGATCCCGGACGGCGTGACGAGCATTGGCTATGATGCTTTCTCAAACTGCAAATCCCTAACAAATGTGTATTTTACCGGTACGGAGGAAGCATGGAATGGCATTACAATTGACGGCGGAAATGACGCGTTAAAAAACGCCAAAATCCATTGCAATTATGTTTCCCATACCCACAGCTACAAGGATGTTGTCACCGCTCCGACCTGCACGGAAAAGGGCTACACGACCCACACTTGCTCCTGCGGCGACAGCTACGTGGACACTTATGTGGACGCTCTGGGTCATGCATGGGACAACGGCAAAGTGACGAAGGAGCCGACGGAAACCGAAACCGGTGTGAAGACCTTCACCTGCACGCGCTGCGGCGAGACGAAGACGGAAACCATCCCGAAGCTCACGCACGAGCACAACTATAACGCTGTTGTGACCGCGCCGACCTGCACCGAAAAGGGCTACACGACGCACACCTGCGCCTGCGGCGACAGCTATGTGGATACTTACACCAACGCGCTCGGCCACGCATGGGACAACGGCAAAGTGACCAAGCAGCCGACGGAGACCGAGACCGGTGTGAAGACCTTCACTTGCACGCGCTGCGGCGAGACGAAGACCGAAACCATCCCGAAGCTCGCGCACGAGCACAGCTACCAGGCTGTCGTTACTGCTCCGACCTGCACGGAAAAGGGCTACACGACCCACACCTGCGCCTGCGGTGACAGCTACGTGGACACTTATATGGACGCTCTTGGCCACGCATGGGACAACGGCAAAGTGACAAAGGAGCCGACGGAAACCGAGACCGGTGTGAAGACCTTCACCTGCACCCGCTGCGGCGAGACCAGGACGGAGACTATGCCGGTGATTCCGCATGTGCACAGCTATAAGGATGTTGTCACGGCACCAACCTGCACGGCCAAGGGTTACACGACCCATACCTGCGCCTGCGGCGACAGCTATGTGGATACTTACGTGGATGCGCTCGGCCACGCATGGGACAACGGCAAAGTGACAAAGGAGCCGACGGAAGCCGAGGACGGCGTAAAGACCTTCACCTGTACCCGCTGCGGCGAGACGAAGACCGAAACCCTCCCGAAGCTCGCGCACGAGCACAGCTACGATGCTGTTGTGACCGCGCCGACCTGCACCGAAAAGGGCTACACGACCCACACCTGCGCCTGCGGCGACAGCTATGTGGATACTTACGTGGATGCGCTCGGCCACGCTTGGGATGAAGGAGTTGTGGTAAAAGCGGCAACAAAAGATAAGACTGGCACTAGAAAACTGACATGCACACGCTGCGGCGAGGTGAAGGAGACAATCATCCCCATGCAAGTCGTGGTGGCTGATAGATTTGATGATGTGAGTGCAACGAGCTGGTCGAATCCAGGAATCCAGTACTGCGTGGAAAACGGCCTCATGAGCGGTACGGGCGGTGACCAGTTTGCTCCGTCGATTGCGACGACGCGCGCGCAGATCGTGCAGATCCTGTATAACCTCGAGGGCGAGCCGAAGGTGAGCGGCACGACGCCGTTCACGGACCTGACGAACGACTGGTATCAGGACGCGGTGCTCTGGGCGTATCAGACCGGCGTCGTCGCCGGCACGTCGGCCACGACATTCGAGCCTGACCGGCCGGTGACGCGCGAGCAGATCGCGGTCATCCTCATGGAATACGTGACGCGCGTGCTCAAGCTCGAGCGCACGTGGACGCCCGCTGACCTGAGCATCTTCCCGGATGCGGGCAGCGTGTCCGATTGGGCGAAGGACGCAATGGCGGATGCCGTGGCACTCGGCCTGATCTCCGGCGCAAGCAACGGCGGCCAGACTTATCTTGAGCCGCAGGGCAGCGCGACGCGCGAGCAGGTCGCAACGATCCTGATGGAGTTCTGCAAAAACGTGAAAAAGTAATACAGCTTTCCGGATGCACCCTGCAAATATTGCGGGGTGCATCTTTTTGCCGGACGGGAAACATTTTTCTTTCTTTTTGCCGCTGTACGTGGTACACTATACTGTACAATTTTATCAGGAGGTATTTTTCTATGCCGGAAAATTATATTACTTGCCAGGATGAAAAGGGCAGCATCAATATCTCTGAGGACGTCGTTGCCGCGATGGTGCGCGCAGCGATCACGGAAGTGGACGGCGTCGCCGGTATTGCGACCTCTGCCGGGACGGAGCTGGCCGAGCTGCTCGGCATCAAGTCCGCCGCCAAGGGCATCAAGGTGCAGATCGTCGACGGCACGATGACGGTCGACACGATCATCACGGTGCGCTATGGCTGCAGCGTTGTGGCCGTTGCCAGAGCGGTGCAGGAGTCCGTCACGAGCGCGGTGGAGTCCATGACCGGTATCGGCAAGCCCATCGTCAACGTGCACGTGTCCGGTGTGGCGTTTGACAAATAAAAAGAAGCGGGAGAAATCACTATGACAAGAACGGTTGCGCGTGAGATCGCGATCCAGCTCAGCTTTGCCGCGCAGCTCGCCGGGGAGGATGCCCGCGAGGCGGCGGACGCATTTTTTAGCCGGGAGTATTTTGCGACACTGGCGGAGGAAGATCCGCTGTTCCGAGAGTATCCGGACGATACGCAGCTTGACTACATCCGCCGGCTGACCGGCTTGGTCTATGACCATATGTACGAGCTCAACCACATGATCGAGAAATATGCCCGCGGCTGGCGGCTTGAGCGCATTTCCCGCGCCGCTGCGGCGATCATGCGCTGCGCCATGTGCGAGATCCTCTATATGGACGACGTGCCGAATGCCGCTGCGATCAACGAGGCGGTGCAGCTTGCCAAGGGCTATGAAGAGCCGGAGACGGTCGCGTTTATCAACGGCGTGCTCGGCAGCTTCGTGCGCGGCGAGGTCGAGCCGGAAGCCGAAGAGGAGCAAGCAACTTCCGAGGAACCGGCTGCCGAGCCCGAACAGGCGCCTGAGAACGGCGCCGAAAGCTAAATGGCGCGTACATCCTTTACTGTCACAGAGCTCAATGCCCATATCAAGCAGCTTCTGGACGCAGATACGCTGCTCGGAAACGTCTGCGTGACGGGCGAACTGTCAAACTATAAGGTCTATCCGTCCGGACACCACTACTTCACGCTCAAGGATGCCGAGAGCAGCCTGCGCTGCGTGATGTTTCGCAGCAGCGCACAGTCGCTGCGCTTTCGCCCGGTGAGCGGCATGAGCGTGGCAGCGGTCGGACGCATCGCGGTCTATCCGCGCGACGGCGCGTATCAGCTCTATTGCACGCGGTTGATCCCCGGCGGTGTCGGCGATTTGTATGCTGCTTACGAGCAGCTCAAGAACAGCTGCAGAAAGAGGGACTGTTTGACCGCACGCACAAAAAACCGCTGCCGCAGTTTCCGCAGCGAATCGCTGTGATCACGTCGTCCGCCGGTGCGGCGGTGCGCGATATCATCCGCGTGCTCGGCAAGCGCTGGCCGGCCAGCGAGGTCGTGCTGCTGCCTGTGCGCGTTCAGGGTGCGGAAGCTCCGGCGGAGATCGCCGGGGCGATTCGTTATGCCAATCGCTATCAGGTGGGTGATCTCATTATCACCGGACGCGGCGGCGGCTCGATCGAGGACCTGTGGGCGTTTAACGACGAGCGTGTTGCGCGCGCGATCTATGACTCGGACATTCCAGTCATTTCCGCCGTTGGTCACGAGCCGGATGTGACGATCTCGGACTTTGTGGCCGATCTGCGCGCCGCAACGCCGTCGAACGCGGCGGAGCTGGCTGTGCCGAATGCGGAAGACATCCGTGAAACGCTGCGCGGATATGACATCCGCATAACGCAGGCGATGCGCAAGCAGATGACGCAGCGCCGCGCCGCGCTGGAGAATTTGGCCGGCCGGCGCGTTTTGCAGTCTCCGGCGGCGTATTTTGATCTCCGGCGGGTGGAGCTGGACTATACCCGCAGCCGCCTGACGGCGGCGGGGGAGCGCTGGCTCGCTGCGCGCAGACATGATTTTGCACGGTGCGCAGCGGCGCTGGATGCGATGAGTCCGCTGAAAGTACTTGCCCGCGGCTACGCCGTGGCAACGGATGCCGACGGTGCGGTGCTCCGCTCAGCGGCGCAGACACAACCCGGTGACACGATCCGCGTACAGCTTCAGGATGGTGCGCTGCACTGCACCGTGAATGACAGGGAGGAAGCACATGGCAAAACAGAAACTGACCTTTGAAGCGTCCATGCAGCGGCTGGATGAGATCGTCAAGCAGCTGGAAAAGGGCGATGTGCCGCTCGATGCGTCGCTGGCGCTGTTCGAGGAGGGGTCACATCTGCTCGCGGCCTGCAACGAAATGCTGGATACGGCGGAGCAGAAGGTCGTGCAGCTCAAGAAAGGGAACGACGGTGCGCCTGTCGAGCTTCCGTTTGAAACCGAGGAATGATGCATGGATTATCAGACACAGTATCAGGAATATAAAGCGCTCGCCGATGCGGCGCTCAATACGTACTTTACGGACACGAGCGTGTCCTACCACCGCCTGCTGGAGGCGATGCACTACAGCCTTGCCGCCGGCGGCAAGCGGCTGCGCCCGGTGCTTGTGCTCGCGTTTTGCGCTGCGTGCGGCGGAGACGTGCGCGCTGCACTTCCGGTCGCGTGCGCGGTCGAGATGGTGCATACTTATTCGCTGATCCATGACGACCTGCCGTGCATGGACAATGACGATCTGCGCCGCGGCAAGCCGACCAACCACGTAGTGTTCGGCGAGTGCACGGCGACGCTTGCGGGCGACGCGCTGCAGGCGGAGGCGTTCCGCACGATCCTTTCGACGGACCTGCCGGCGGAAATGCGCGCCGAGTGCGCGCGTCTGCTTGCGGAAGCCGCCGGTGAAAGCGGCATCTGCGGCGGACAGCAGCTCGACATGGAGGGCGAAGGCAAGGCGCTCACGAAAGAGGAGCTGATGGACATCAACGACCGCAAAACGTCGGCGATGATCTATGCTGCCTGTCTCATGGGCGTGACCTGCGGCGGCGGAAACGAGCGGCAGCGCGAGGCAGCGGCGAAATATGCCAAGGCGCTCGGCCTGGCCTTCCAGATCCGCGATGATATGCTCGATGTCATCAGCACGGAGTCGGAGCTCGGCAAGCCCATCGGCTCGGACGCGCGCGAGGGGAAGAATACTTTCATGGCGCTCTACGGCCTGGAGCGCTGCGGCGCGTATGTGCACGAGCTGTCCGAGGAAGCGGCTGCGGCCGTGGACGGTGTGTTTGCGGACAGCGCTTTCCTGCGGCAGCTCGCCCGCTCACTGGCGGATCGGAAAAACTGACCCCATAAACCACCGGACTTCCGGTGAAAATACGAAAAGTGTCGGCTTACACTTGTAAAGTCCGGCACTTTTTGTTATAGTATAGATTGTATTATTATACGATACGTGAGGTATTCAGTTTTGAGTATATTAGAGCGAATCCATTCACCGGCTGACCTGAAGGCGCTGCCGGCGGGAGAAATTCCGGAGCTGTGTGCGGAACTTCGTTCTTTCCTGGTGCAAAGTCTCTCGAAAACCGGCGGACATCTCGCCTCGAACCTCGGCGCGGTGGAGCTTACGGTCGCAATCGACCGTGTATTTAACACCGAAAACGACCGGCTCGTGTTCGACGTCGGTCATCAGAGTTACGTGCATAAGATCCTGACCGGACGAAGAGAGGCGTTTACCACGCTGCGGCAGTTCGGCGGCATCGCCGGCTTCCCGAAGCCGGACGAAAGCGTGCACGATGCATTCGTAGCCGGCCATGCCTCCACGTCGATCTCCGTTGCACTGGGTATGGCGCGGGCGCGCACGCTCATGGGGGAGAATTATGACGTCATCGCCTTGATCGGCGACGGTGCACTGACAGGCGGCTTGGCCTACGAGGGGCTGTCAGATGCCGGGCAGAGCGGTGAGCCCATGGTCATCGTGCTCAACGATAACGGTATGTCTATCAACAAAAATGTCGGCGGCATGGCAACGCTTCTGTCGAAGCAGCGCGTGAAGCCGAGCTATCTGCATTTCAAGCAGTTTTACCGCAGCACCGTCGGCAAGGCGCGCGGGCTGTATAAAGTACTGCACCGTGTGAAGGAGCGCGTGAAAGACCTCGTACTGCCGAACAATATGTTGACGACATGGGCTTTTACTATATTGGCCCGGTGGACGGGCACGATGAGCCGCAGCTGGAGAAAATGCTGCGCTGGGCGCGCGACCTGCGTCAGCCGGTGCTGCTGCACGTGGTGACGCAAAAGGGAAAGGGCATCTCGTATACCGAGCAAGCGCCGGAAAAATACCACGGCGTCAGCTCGTTCGACCCTGTGACCGGCGCACTGCCGGCGTCCAAACCGGACTTTTCACACGTATTTGGTGAAACACTCTCTCAGCTGGCGGACGAAGACCCGACCGTCGTCGCCATCACGGCGGCCATGCTGACCGGAACGGGCCTGACAGTCTTTGCCGCGCACCACCCGGACCGGCTCTATGATGTCGGCATTGCAGAGGGGCACGCAATCACGATGGCCAGCGGCATGGCCAAGCAGGGACTCAGGCCGGTCGCAGCGATCTACTCGAGCTTTTTGCAGCGTGCGTATGATATGCTCATCCATGACACGTCGCTGCAGCGGCTGCACCTTGTGCTCGGCGTTGACCGCGCCGGTATCGTCGGCAACGACGGTGATACGCACAACGGCTGCTTTGATATCAGTTATCTGAGCTCCGTGCCGTATATGCGCATCCTCTGCCCGGCGAGCTTTGCCGAGCTGCGCGCCATGCTGCGCAAGGCAGTCACGGAGCTGGAGGGACCGGTCGCCGTGCGCTATCCGCGCGGCGGAGAGGGCGCTTATCGTGACTGTCATCCGGAGCCCGTCACGGTTTTGCGGGAAGGCAGCGACCTGACACTGCTGACCTATGGCATCGTCATCAACGATGTCCTGCAGGCGGCGCAGCTGCTTGCCCAGCAGGGCATTTTGGCCGAAGTTGTCAAGCTTGCGCAGGTCGCACCGCTGGAATTGGCGCCGGTACTTGCGTCCTACACAAGACGGGGCGGCTGCTGGCGGTCGAGGATGTCTGCGCGGCAAACTGTGTTGGCGAGCAGGTGCTCTCGGCTGCAGAGCAGGCTGGCATCCCGCTGCACGCTGCGCGGTTGCTGAATCTCGGCAGCGGCATCATCCCGCACGGCGCACCGGATGTACTCAAAGCGGCATACGGTCTGGACGCACGGGCAATCGTCGCCGCCGCGCGGGCGATGCGCTCCGGCGAGAGAAGGGGAACGGCGCATGAAGAAGGTACGACTCGACCAGCTCGTCTTCGATCTGGGGCTGAGCGAGAGCCGCGAACGCGCGAAGGCGATCATTATGAGCGGTGTTGTCTATGTCAACGGCCAGCGCGCGGACAAGCCGGGCGCGCAGGTCGCTCCGGATGTGAACATTGAGGTGCGCGGCAACACGCTGCCCTATGTCAGCCGCGGCGGTTTCAAATTGGAAAAAGCCCTCAAGGTATTTCCGGTCGATCCAACCGGCCTGACGTGTATCGACTGCGGTGCCTCGACCGGTGGCTTCACGGATGTGCTGCTGCAAAGCGGCGCGGCCAAGGTCTATGCCGTCGATGTCGGCTACGGTCAGCTTGCCTGGAGCCTGCGCAACGATCCGCGCGTCATCTCCATGGAGCGCACGAACGTGCGCTATATCACCGCCGAGCAGATCCCCGAACCGCTGGATCTTGCGGTCATGGATCTGTCCTTTATCTCTGTAAAGCTGATCTTGCCGGCGGTCTGTCCGCTGCTCAAGGATGACGCAGAGGTCGTGTGCCTCATCAAGCCGCAGTTTGAAGCCGGGCGCGAAGAGGTTGGCAAAAAGGGCGTTGTCCGCGACCCGAAGGTACATCTCGAGGTGCTGGAGAGTTTTCTGGCGTTTGTTCCCGGTGCGGGCTTTACCGTCATGGGGCTGGACTATTCGCCCATTAAGGGCCCAGAGGGCAACATTGAGTACCTCGGCTACCTGCGCAAGGGGGCGCATCCCGCGCCGGAGCTGAATCCGGCGGCCGTTGTGGAACTGTCGCACGGTGCGCTGGCCCACGGAAAAGAGAGCAGTGTATGAAACATATTGTCATTGCGGCCAATCCATATCGGGACAGCGGACTGCAAAAGGCACTGACGGTTTATCGGATGCTCACGGAGCACGGCCATCAGGTGGTCGTTTCTCCGGTGTTTGCGCCGAAAGCCTATCTGCCGGAAAACATCCCGGTACAGCCGCTGAAGCAGGCGGCGCAGGACGCCGCACTCATCATTGTCATGGGCGGCGACGGGACAATCCTGCATGTTGCAGTCACACTTCGCGACCACGCGATCCCGATCATCGGCGTGAATTTCGGCGGCAAGGGCTTTTTGGCCGGTCTGGAGGAAGACGAGCTGGATATCCTGCTCGAGATCGCAGACGGGCAGTATACGATCAGCCGCCGCATGATGCTTGATGTGGAGCTTGTGCGCAATGATCGGGTCATCTGTGCGCAGTCCGTGCTCAACGACGTGGTCATCCACGGCGGGCATGTAGACTGCATCGGCATCACGGCATACGGCGACGGCGTGCCGATCACGCGCTTTCACGGTGACGGTATCATTGTCGCCACGCCGACCGGCTCTACGGCCTACTCCATGTCAGCCGGCGGCCCGCTCGTCGAGCCGGAAAACGAAAACATCATCATGACGCCCATCTGCGCGCACAGTCTGGCCGGAAAGTCCTTTGTACTCGCGCCCGGCCGGCAGATCACAATCGTTCCGGAGCGGATCCACGACCGGCCGGCCATTCTTGTGGCAGACGGCGGGGACAGCATTGCACTCATCCACGGCGACCACATCCGCATCCGCCGTTCGGAAAATTACACACTGCTGGCCGATACCGGTATCCGCAGCTTTTATGAAACGGCTTTTGCAAGCTGACAGACAGACTGTGAGGAGGGACGACGTGAAATCCACCAGACAAAACATTATTCTTCAGATCATCTCTGAGCAGGAGATCGAGACGCAAAATCAGCTCATGGACGTACTGGCACAGCACGGCGTTTCGAGTACTCAGGCGACGCTGTCACGCGATATCAAGGAGCTGCACCTGACCAAAACGCTCTCGCCGAGCGGGAAATATCGCTCCGCGCCGGCTGCGGATGAATTTCCCGGCTATGATGAGCGCCTGAAAAAAGATTTTCCGTGAATGTGTAACTTCCTATGCCGAGGCACAGAACATCATCGTCATCAAAACGCTGCCAGGCCTTGCCTCGGCTGCGTGCTCCGCGCTTGACAGCATGCGCATCGACACGCTCGTCGGTACGCTGGCAGGTGACGACACGGCGTTTCTGCTCATGAAAGACAATACATCCGCCGATGAACTTTTCCAAGAGATCGAAAAGCTGCTTTGACGTGCCGCGGGAGGTGAAGCGCTTTGCTGCGAGAATTGCATATTGAAAATGTCGCGGTCATTGAACGTGCCGATCTTGAGCTCGGGCCTGGCCTGAACATTCTGACCGGCGAGACCGGCGCGGGCAAATCCATCCTTGTGGACGCCATGCACGCGATCCTTGGCTCACGCGCCTCGCGTGAACTCGTGCGAACGGGCGCGGAAAAGCGGTTGTTTGCGCGACGTTTGACCCTGGGCCGTGCAGGCGTGGTGTGAGGAAAACGAGATCGAGTGCGACGATGAGCTCATTATCCGCCGCCAGATCACTGCGGAGGGCAAGACGTCCTGCCGTGTCTGCGGCGTTCCCGGTCACGACGGCGCAGCTGCGCGACCTGGGCGCGCTGCTGCTGGACATCCACGGCCAAAACGACGGGCGGCATCTGCTTGACGAGCGGGAGCACCTGCGCAGTCTGGACAAATTCGGCCAACTAGAGCCGGAGCTCGCGCGCTATCAGGCGCAGTATCAGGCGTATCAGGCACTCTGCAAGGAACGCGACACGCTCTCGGCCTACGAAAACGAAAAGAACTGCTGACCGAAAGTCTGAGCCGTCAGCTGGAGGAATTGGAGCATGCCCAGCTCAAGGCCGGGGAAGAGGCGGAGCTCGCCGAGCGGAGCGACCTGCTGCGCAACTTCGAAAAGCTCTCTGAGGCTGTCGATCTGGCTTATGATCTGCTGGCCGGCCGAGACGATTCCGCATCCGCGCTGGCGGGCGAGGCACTGTTGGAGGTCGAGCGGGCGGCAAACTACGCGGGCGAACTCGCGGCGCTGCCGGAGGCGGTCAAGGGAGCGGTGTTCACGCTGCAGGATGCAGCGGAAACTTTGCGCGATTTTCGTGACGGGCTGGACTTTTCCGATGAGGAATTTGACCGCATTGAGTCGCGGCTGTCCCTGCTGCGGCGATTGGAGCGAAAATATAACACTGACGAGGCAGGGCTGATCGATACGCTCGAGGCGGCCCAGACCCGGCTCGATCAGATTGAATACGCCGGCGACCGGCTGCAGAAGCTTGAATCGCTGATTCAAAAGCAGGCCGAGCAGACGCGCACCGCGGCGGCGAAATTGACGCAGGCGCGACAGGCTGCCGCAACCGCACTGGAACGGCAGGTCGAGCGCGAGCTGCGCGAGCTGTCCATGCCGTCGGCACGTTTCCGCGTGGAGATCACGCCGCTTGGCGGCGCTCCCGGCTTTCAGGCCTCCGGTGCAGACAATGTGCGCTTTCTGATCTCGGCAAACGCCGGTGAGGCGCTTGGGCGCATCAGTAAGATTGCTTCCGGCGGCGAGCTCTCGCGCATCATGCTGGCGCTCAAAAACGTGTTCGCTGAACGCGATGACGTGCCCTCCATGGTCTTTGACGAGGTGGATGCCGGTGTTTCCGGCGTAGCCGCTCAGCGTGTGGGTGAAAAGCTCGGTAAGCTCTCTATGGCCAAGCAGGTCATCTGTATCACGCATCTGCCGCAGATCGCGGCTATGGCCGATCAGCATTACCTGATCGAAAAACGCGAGCAGGACGGACGTACCCGCACGACGGTGCAGCTGCTCGACAGTGACGGCCGTCAGCGAGAGATCGCGCGGCTCTACGGCGGCGAGCATATCACGTTGCCCTGACGCTTGCCAGCGCGGCTGAGCAGCTTGCTTCTGCCGCTGCCTATAAACAATCGCTTAAGAAAGGTGAGAGAGAATCATGAGTATTCAGGAATCCGCCATTGCATATCACAACAGCGGCTGCAACTGCGCACAGAGCGTGCTTGCCGCGCTGCAGGAGGAGGCCGGTCTGGACGAAAACACCGCCAAGCGCGTCGCGGCCGGTTTTGGCGGCGGCGTGCGCTGCGGAGAGATTTGCGGCAGCATCACCGGCGCCGTGATGGCGTTCGGCCTTGCGGCCGACCAGGCCACCGCCACCGCCATGACCAAGCAGATGACGCAGAGCTTCCGTGCTGAATTCGGCTGCCTGCGCTGTCAGGAGCTCGTGGCAAAAAACGGTGGCAAGGGCCACTGTGCCCACATGATTGCCTGGGGCGCGCAGCGCGCCGAAGAAATTCTCGCTGAAAATAAAGTCAAAGAATAACGCAAGGGAGAGAAAACGATGACACTGTATGATGAACTGATCGCCCGCGGCCTGATCGCGCAAGTGACCAACGAGGAAGAGATCAAAAACATGATCAACAATGGCAAAGCCACGTTCTACATTGGCTTTGACTGCACGGCGGACTCGCTGCATGTCGGTCACTTCATGGCGCTGTGCCTGATGAAGCGTCTGCAGATGGCCGGCAACAAGCCCATCGCCCTCATCGGCGATGGCACGACGCTCATCGGCGATCCCTCCGGCCGCACGGATATGCGCCAGATGCTCACTGAGGAGACCATCAAGCACAATGCCGAGTGCTTCAAGCGTCAGATGGAGCGCTTCATTGACTTCTCGGACGGCAAGGCGCTCATGCTCTACAACTCCGAGTGGCTCAAGCCGCTCAACTACATTGAGCTCCTGCGTGAAGTCGGAGCATGCTTCTCTGTGAACAACATGCTGCGTGCTGAGTGCTACAAGCAGCGCATGGAAAAGGGCCTGAGCTTCCTGGAGTTCAACTACATGATCATGCAGAGCTATGACTTCTACTATATGTTCCAGCACTACGGCTGCAACATGCAGTTCGGCGGCAACGACCAGTGGTCGAACATGCTCGGCGGCACGGAGCTCATCCGCCGTAAGCTCGGCAAGGATGCACACGCTATGACGATCACGCTCCTGCTCAACTCCGAGGGCAAAAAGATGGGCAAGACCGCCAAGGGCGCCGTCTGGCTCGACCCGAATAAGACCAGCCCCTTTGAGTTCTACCAGTATTGGCGCAACGTTGACGATGCCGATGTGCTCAAGTGCATCCGTATGCTGACATTCCTGCCGCTCGAGGAGATCGACAAGATGGACAGCTGGCAGGGTGAGCAGCTCAACGAAGCCAAGGAGCTTCTGGCTTATGAGCTCACGAAGATGGTCCATGGCGAGGTCGAGGCCGACAAGGCCCAGGCAGCTGCCAAGGCAGTGTTCGGCGGCTCCGGCGAGGGTGTGCCGACGGTGGAGATCACGGCTGAAGACGGCGCGGACATCCTCAGCGTGCTCGTTAAGAGTGGCCTGTGTGCGTCCAAGTCCGACGCGCGCCGCAATGTGCAGCAGGGCGGCGT
>VOFC01006903.1_pt1 | contig 71862 bp, 61 predicted proteins | sample 5384161 | NCBI WGS metagenome assembly VOFC01 (sample SAMN12384722, study PRJNA508395) | human gut metagenome | isolation source: healthy gut B | host: Homo sapiens
TATCCAGAGTACCGCCGGACACGTGAAACCCGGTGGGAACATGGGAGGACCACCTTCCAAGCCTAAATACTACCTGATGACCGATAGAGGAGCAGTACCGTGAGGAAAGGTGAAAAGAACCCCGGGAGGGGAGTGAAATAGTACCTGAAACCTTGTGCTTACAAGCAGTCAGAGCACGTTAAAGTGTGATGGCGTACCTTTTGTAGAATGGTCCGGCGAGTTATAGTCACTGGCGAGGTTAAGCAATTCAGTTGTGGAGCCGAAGGGAAACCGAGTCTTAATAGGGCGTCGAGTCAGTGGCCATAGACCTGAAACCGGGTGACCTATCCATGAGCAGGTTGAAGTTGGTGTAAAAGCCAATGGAGGACCGAACCCACGTTCGTTGCAATGACCGGGGATGACTTGTGGATAGCGGAGAAATTCCAATCGAACTCGGAGATAGCTGGTTCTCCCCCGAAATAGCTTTAGGGCTAGCGTTGAGTTAGTTTACCGGAGGTAGAGCACTGAATTGGCTAGGGGGCGATGAGCTTACTGAACCTTATCAAACTTCGAATGCCGGATAAATGGTGCACAGCAGTCAGACAGTGTGAGATAAGTTTCATTGTCAAGAGGGAAACAGCCCAGACCCACAGCTAAGGTCCCAAATGAACGCTAAGTGGAAAACGATGTGGGGTTGCAGAAACAACCAGGATGTTGGCTTAGAGGCAGCCACTCATTAAAAAGAGTGCGTAATAGCTCACTGGTCGAGTGACCCTGCGCGGAAAATATAACGGGGCTAAGCGTCCAACCGAAGCTTGGGATGTCTTAAGGACATGGTAGGGGAGCGTCGTGTATAGGGAGAAGCATGAGCGAGAGCACATGTGGACAGTACACGTGAGAATGCCGGAATGAGTAGCGAGAATTATGTGGGAATCATAATGGCCGAAAATCTAAGGTTTCTTGGGGAAGGTTCGTCCGCCCAGGGTAAGCCGGGAGCTAAGGCGAGGCCGAAAGGCGTAGTCGATGCACATACGGTTGAAATTCCGTAGCCGCCGAAATTGTTAAGCACAGGGACACATAGAGATATCCGAACCCGGGCGTTGGTCGACCCGGGCGCAAGGGACCGAACATCAGTAGGGAAGTCGGAGATGCTCTGTGGCGAGAAAAGCTGTGTGTATTGATTAGGCGCCCGTACCGCAAACCGACACAGGTAGATGAGGAGAGAATCCTAAGGCCAACGGGAGAAGGGTTGTTAAGGAACTCGGCAAATTGACCCCGTAACTTCGGGATAAGGGGAGCCTCCTACGGGAGGCCGCAGTGAATAGGCCCAAGCAACTGTTTACCAAAAACACAGGTCTCTGCTAAATCGAAAGATGACGTATAGGAGCTGACGCCTGCCCGGTGCCGGAAGGTTAAGAGGAGAGCTTAGCGCAAGCGAAGGTTCGAATTGAAGCCCCGGTAAACGGCGGCCGTAACTATAACGGTCCTAAGGTAGCGAAATTCCTTGTCAGGTAAGTTCTGACCCGCACGAATGGCGTAATGATTTGGGCACTGTCTCAACAGCCCGCCCGGCGAAATTGTAGTACTGGTGAAGATGCCAGTTACCCGCAACTAGACGGAAAGACCCCATGGAGCTTTACTGTAGCCTAATACTGAAGATCGGTAATGCATGTACAGGATAGGTGGGAGCCAGCGAAACCCGGGCGTCAGCTTGGATGGAGGCAACCTTGGAATACCACCCTTGTATTGCTGGTTTTCTAACCTGCGGCCATGAATCTGGTCGGGGGACACTGTTAGGTGGGCAGTTTGACTGGGGCGGTCGCCTCCAAAAGCGTAACGGAGGCGCTCAAAGGTTGGCTCAGCACGGACGGAAATCGTGCATAGAGTGCAAACGCATAAGCCAACAACTGACTGCGAGACCGACGGGTCGAGCAGGTACGAAAGTAGGAGTTAGTGATCCGGTGGTATGTGAGTGGAAATGCCATCGCTCAACGGATAAAAAGCTACCCTGGGGATAACAGGCTGATCTCCCCAAGCGTCCACAGCGACGGGGAGGTTTGGCACCTCGATGTCGGCTCGTCACATCCTGGGGCTGTATTCGGTCCCAAGGGTTCGGCTGTTCGCCGATTAAAGTGGCACGCGAGCTGGGTTCAGAACGTCGTGAGACAGTTCGGTCCCTATCTGTTGCGGGCGCAGGAGATTTGAAGGGAGCTGTCCTTAGTACGAGAGGACCGGGATGGACAGACCTCTGGTGCACCAGTTGTCGTGCCAACGGCACAGCTGGGTAGCTACGTCTGGACGAGATAAACGCTGAAAGCATCTAAGTGTGAAACTCCCCCTAAGATAAGATCTCCCATCCATTAGGAGTAAGGGACGACAAAGACTATGTCGTTGATAGGTCGGAAGTGTAAGTGCAGTAATGCATTGAGCTGACCGATACTAATAACCCGAGGGCTTGACCTACAAGAACGTTGCAGGCAACCGCCTTGTGGATTCTTCATCCTCTGTTCGGTTTTGAAGGTGCAGATGAAACCTTGAGCACCATTAGCTCAGCTGGTAGAGCACCTGACTCTTAATCAGGGTGTCCAGGGTTCGAGTCCCTGATGGTGTACCACCCTTGTGGTGTGCCACGAGGGTAAATAGTTGGTGTTTTTAACGGTGAGGGTCCACCCGTTCCCATTCCGAACACGGAAGTTAAGCTCACCAGTGCCGACAATACTTGTCTGGAGACGGACCGGGAAGATAGGTCAATGCCAACACAAAAGGCCGCAACCATTCGGTTGCGGCTTTTTGCTGTCTATTGCATGGTGATTTGGGCGCAGTTTTCTTGACATTTTTTCAAAAGTAAGTATACTGGTGGCAGAATCAAGAAACGGGGGACTGCGCTATGAGAAGACATTCTTGGTCTAAGCTGGTCGTGCTGCTTGGGATAGTTTTGCTGCTGGGCGCTGTGCCGGCGGCTGCGTTTGCTGGGTTTGCAGATGTACCGGCGGACGCATGGTACGCGCCTGCGGTACAGACCTGCGCAGAGAAGGGACTGTTCCAGGGAACATCTCCGACCACCTTTTCACCGGATCTATCTATGACCCGCGGTATGTTTGTGACGGTTCTTGGCCGGATGGAGAATATCGACCCGACACAGGCTGGCGCTTCTGGTTTTATGGACGTTCCGGAGGACGCCTATTATGCGGGCTATGTCGACTGGGCTGCGCGCAGCGGAATCGTTGCAGGCGTTTCGGATTCAGTGTTTGAACCGGAACGCGGCATCAGTCGTCAGGAAATCTGCACGATTGTGCACCGTTATTTGGTTTGGAAGGACGTTTCTCTCCAAACCGTACCGTCTGCGCAATTTGCGGATGATGCGCAGATTGCCGAGTGGGCAAAGGAATCGGTGTATGTGTGCCGCAGCGCGGGGATCGTCTGTGGTGTAGGCGATAATCATTTCGCTCCGGACGTGGCGGCTCGTCGCTGTGAGGCGGCACAGATTTTCAAAAATCTGCTTGCGGTTTTAGAAGATGCGCTCGAGCCGCAGCCGCCGGTTGAGCCGCAGCCGCCGGTTGAGCCGGAGATGCCCGTGATTCGCTATGTTGCGCACAGGGGTTATCATGTGCAGGCACCGGAAAATACGATGCCGGCCTTTGCGGCGGCGGCGGAGGCTGGCTATCAGTTCTTGGAATCGGACGTCCACTTCACAAAGGACGGCGTGGCAGTTTTGTGCCATGACAGCACGATCAACGCTACAGCGCGCAATGCTGACGGCAGTAAAATCGTTGGCGTGAAGTCGATCCAGTTCATGACATATGAGGAGCTGCTTCAGTATGATTTCGGCATTGCGGCGGGTGAGGCATACCGGGGGACCAGAATTCCCACATTCCGGGAGTGGATCGCGTTCTGCCGGGAAGCGGATGTGACACCCTATATCGAGCTGAAGTCCAGAATGACGACGGAGCAGGTGCAGACGCTCATGCAGCTCGTGGAGGAAGCGGGGATGACGGATCGCGTCGTGTGGATCTCCTTCACGTGGAATTTGCGGATGCTGCAAGATGTGGTTGCCGCGAACCCGGAGGCGGAGGTCGGACTACTGAGCAATGGACTTGCCAACACGACCGTGGCGATGGCGAAAACGCTGCAGACAGGGCAAAACCGCGTCTTTTTGGATGTGCTGCATACCGCCGTGAACCGGCTGTCGATGCAGCTTGCTGCGCAGGCCGGGCTGGAGGTCGAGGCATATACCGTGAATGATGCGGAGCTTGCGGATGCGCTGACGTCGCTCGGCGTCGTTGGAATTACGACAAATACACTGCTGCCGGCTGCAACAGCAGCAGAGCCGATGCAGCTTCAGGATGCAGAGGCGATTGTAGCGCGTTTCGCGCAGGACTTTACCATGACATCTGAACTGGAGCCATAATAGAACTATGAGCGATTCGCTCCAGCCGAATGCAAAGCCGCAACCATTCGGTTGCGGCTTTTTGCTGTCTGTGATCAGATTTGAGCCGAGGTGATCTTTATGAAAATTCTGATGATCAACGGCAGCCCGCACCCGCGTGGTGGGGACGTTCTCGGACAGCAATCGCGAAAGCCCCGCCGGAAAACCGGCGGGGCTTTTGGGGTGTTGCGAAAAGAAAGGGATCGGACCAGTATTTCTGCAGCGGGGCGTACTTCTCGTGCAGCTGTTGCTCGCGCTCAAGGTCGGCCTCGATGCGTCTGTGATGCGTGATTTTTATGCGGCTCGTATAGGGCACAATGACCACATCCGCTGGCATGATTTTGTGTGCTACATTTCAATTTGCGCATGTTGACAGAACTTTGCACTGATTCTGCCTGTTCTAAAGAGAATACAATAAGATGTGCTTGATAAAATGACTGTCAAAAGAAACCCTATGCGCAAAACTGTCCCCTGGGGCGAAATTGTCTTGCATGCACAGTCACGGCGGCAGTTCTTGTTACATTTGCTAAAGAAATAACGATGCGCGTGTGTTATGATGATGTCACAGTAAGAAAGACGATTTTTCAAAAGATCATCCTAAACAAACGGAGGTAACTACAATGAAAGAATTTGCTGGAAAAGTAGCCGGTATCACCGGCGCCGCCAACGGCATCGGCGAAGCCTTCGCACTGGAGGCCGCACGCCGCGGCATGAATCTTGCGCTGATCGACATCGAAGGCGACCGGCTGCAGGAGGTCAAGAAGGAATGCGAAGCGCTGGGTGCGCCCAAAGTCGTCACGATCACCGTGGACGTGTCCGAGTACGAGCAGGTTCGCATGAGCGTCGAGCGCATCATGGCGGAGTTTGAGCGCATCGATGTGTTCTACAGCAACGCCGGTGTTGCCGGCGCCGGCACGCTGGGCAACATCCCTGCCCAGGACTGGGACTGGATCACCAGCGTCAACTTCCTCGGCATGGCCTACTACGTCACGGAAGTGCTGCCCATCATGAAAAAGCAGGGTACCGACGCCTACTTCCTGTTCACCGTCTCCATCGGCGGTCTGCAGCCCGGCATGCGCATCCAGTCGGCCTACACCGCATCCAAGCACGCGGCGATGAGCCTTGCCGAGAGCGTAAAGGACTATGCCGTCAACTACGCGCCGTACATTGGTGTGACCGCGTTCTGCCCGGAATACGTCAACACCACGATCTGGGACAGCGAGAAGCGCCGCCCCGAGAAGTTCCAGAAGCCGTATGATCCCTTCTATGCGACCAGCGACTATCAGGACTACAAGGCCAATTTTGAAGGCCGCATCAAGAACCAGGGCTACAACCCCCGCTTTGTCGGCCCGCGTCTGTTCCGCGCCATGGAGGACGAGCAGCTCTACGTGCACCCGCACGTGCACACCCACCAGATGCTGCGCGACCGCTTCGCGCGCATCGAGGCCGACCTGCGCAAGGACGAAGAGCTCGACGCTGAGTTCAAGGCGCTCGAGGGCTACGACGACTGAACAGAGCCGCATCTGGACAAATAACAGGAGCACCTCCCGCCCGGGAGGTGCTCTTTTCTGTATTCCGGCAGAAGAAAACGGGCGCGGGCGCGGCAAAACTGCCGCGCCCGCGTCGTCGGAGTCATTCGCCTGCCGGTTTTTCGGGCAGCGCCGCGAGATCGGAATAGCGGTTTTTCAAAAACGCGTCGATGTAGAAGGAATACTGCAGCTTGAACAGCAGCGACGGGTCCGAAAAATCCACGGAGAACAGATTTTCGATCTGCTGGATGCGGTAATTGACCGTGTTGCGGTGCATGAACATGAGCTCGGCCGTGTGGTTTTTGCTGAAGCCGGTTTTGGTGTAGATCTTCAGCGTTTCGTACAGCTCGGTGTTCTTGCCCGCGTCGTAGGCTTCCAGGCTGGCGAGCACCGGATGGCGGCACTGCTCAAGCAGTGGCTTGTCCTCCATACGGTCGAGCATGATGTAAAACGCATAGTCCGAGAAGAAGAACACGCCGCCGGTGTTCGACAGCCGCCGCGAAAAGGACATGGCCTGCAGCGCCTGCTGATAGTAAACGTAGAGCTTCGACGGTTTGTGGAACAGATTGCTCACGCCGACGAGGACCTGCCCGTCGGCCGCGAGGGTCTCAATGGCCGTGCGCGTCTCCTCCGGGAGCGCGCCCGCATTGTCCACGCCGACGAATGTGACGATCGCGTTTTTCTTATACACGCGCGGCGAGGCCGGCAGGATCTCCGCGACGCGCGGCATCAGCACGTCGTAAAGATATTCGTTGCCCCTGAAATAGCTCGGCCTGAGCACGACCGCGCGCATATTCGGCGGGAAGGTCAGCTTGGCGGCGTTGATGCGCTGGATCGTCTCCTCCTCGCTGGCGCCATCGATGATGTCGCTGAGCACGCTCTGGTGCATGTTGAAGCGGTAGGTGCTGTAGCTGCGGCTGCCGAGCAGGGTGGAGTGCAGATTTTTGGCCAGCAGGTGCATCAGCTTGTCGCTGAACCACGGGAACTCCCCGGTGTAATTGCCCATGAACACGTAGCCGATGATCTCATTGTCCGCAATGACGCGGATGACCTTGATGTACATCTGCAGCCGGTTGCAAAACAGCACGAACGTGTTGGGCGACATGTCCATCTTATGCTTGACCCGGTACGAGAGGATGTACTCGATCAGGTAGTTATCCAGATAGCCGACCTCGATGCTGTGGATCCAGTGCGGGTGGTTGACCCTGAACGGCTTGGAATAGGCCAGCACCTTGCCGGAAATGTCGATGGCCAGCATCTGCGAGCCGGTGCCCTTGGAAAATTCGCGGAACACCGACGTCAGATCCGCGTCGTTGAGCAGCATATAGATCAGGTTGGAGTACAGCTTCTGCTGTTTGAAGGAGTCACCGAAGAGCGACATGATGTAATACACCACATCCACGGCCGAGACCTGCGGGATGATGATGTAGTTGCTGTCACTGTAGGCGATCTTGTCGTGCGCCGTCTGATCGGGCGTGCCCGCGCACACAAAGCAGAGCGGCAGCGTCATGTCTTCGCTGATCTGCCGGGCGGTGTAAATGCCGAGCGTGTCGACCGGCGGGATCGCTCCGTTCGGGTCATACAGCTCCACGTTGCTCAGTTCGCAGTCCATAGGAAAGGCTGTTTTGACCTCCGGATATTTTTCTGCCACCCGCTTGGCAAGTTCTGAAAACAGCATACGGCGCCTCCTTTTCACAGCAAATGCCAACAAATTAACAAGAACATTATACATGGAACACCCCCATTCGGCAAGTGCATTGTGAACAAAATTCGCGGCGTTCTTGTCACTTTTGACAGCGGCATTTTCCGGGCGCGGAACTCGGCGGGTCTGCGCGTGCGCACATTGTGCATCGTGCATGGTTTTGCTTGCCATTTTTTTCACACATGACATAGGCACGGCCGCCGGCCCGATAGAATGAAGGCAGCAAAGTTGATATGAGCCAAATGCGTTTTTTCTATCTCTCTTGCCGCACGGGTGAGCACCGGACGGCAGAAACGCAGAAAATTGAAAGTTGAGGTTTGCTGCTTATGCATTACGAAAAATTATTTGAAAAGGGAACCATCGGCCGGCTCGAGCTGCGCAACCGCGTTGTCATGACGGCTATGGGCACGATGCTCGGCGACTGGAACGGCTGCTCCACGCCGGAGCAGGTTCGGTTCTACGAGGAGCGCGCCAAGGGCGGCTGCGGCCTCATCATCCCGGAGTTCACGTCGGTCGATCCGGACAGCGGTCACTGCAACCGCATTCAGCTTGGCATCTGGGATGCACGTCAGATCTCGAGCTTTGAGCGCATCTGTGACGCTGTGCACCGCCACGGCGCCAAGATCTTTGTCCAGCTGCATCACGGCGGGCGCGAAGCCCCCCCGGCGATCAACGGCGGCCGTCAGGCCATGGCGCCGAGCGTGGAGCTCAACAGCGTGGTCGGCCGCGACACGATCCTGCCGCGCGAGATGACCATCGAGGACATCGACCGCCTGGTCGGCCTCTTCATTCAGGCCGCGCTCAATGCGCAGGCCGCCGGCGCCGATGGCGTGGAGATCCACGGTGCGCACGGCTACCTGCTGCAGCAGTTTATGAGCCCCTACACGAACAAGCGCACCGACGAATACGGCGGCTCCATGGAAAACCGCTGCCGCTTTATCGTGCGCATCCTGAAGGGCATCCGCGAGGTGGTCGAGCCCGGCTTCGTTGTCGGCGCGCGCATCAACGGCAACGACTTCGTCGAGGGCGGCAACGACCAGGATGCCTGCGTCGAGATCGCCAAGTACCTGGAGCCGTATGTCGATTACTTCAACGTCAGCTGCGGCGTGTACGCGAGCGCGGCGACCATGATCGAGCCCTGCTACAGCCCCGAGGGCTGGAGAAGCGGCTTTGTCAAGGCCATCAAGAGCCAGGTCAGCGTCCCGGTCATCGCGGTCAACACCGTCAAGCATCCGCAGTTTGCCGAGCAGCTCCTGCAGGAGGGCGTGAGCGACTTTGTCGGCATGTCCCGCATGCACATCGCCGACCCCTATCTTGTGCAGAAGACCATGGCCGGGCGCGAGGATCTCATCCGCAAGTGCCTCGGCTGCATGAACTGCAACAAGTCCGTCGTCGCGGGCCGCACGCTGCACTGCGCGCTCAACCCCGTCGCCGGCCACGAGGTCACGTTTGGCGATGACAAGCTCGTCAAAAACGGCAACGGCCGCAAGGTCGCCATCGTCGGCGGCGGCCCGGCCGGTATGCAGGCGGCCCTGCTGATGAAAAAGCGCGGCTTCGAGCCCGTGATCTTTGAAGCGAGCGGCACGCTCGGCGGCAGCGCCATTCTTGCCTCCAAGGCGCCGTGCAAGCACATGGCGCAGGAATTTGTGGACACGCAGATCGCCGAGATGAAGGAATACGGCATCGAGGTGCACCTCAACACGCCGGGCACGGTCGCGCGCATTCAGACGCTCGAGCCGTACTGCGTCGTGGTCGCCTGCGGCGGCAATCAGATCATCCCCGGAGTCCCCGGCGCCGACCGCGACAATGTCTATTATATTGAGGACGTTCTGCTCGGCAAGGTGCAGTTTGCCGGCAAGAAGATCGCCGTCATCGGCGGCGGCCATGTCGGTCTCGAGGTCGCGCACTATCTGTGCGCCGACAACCAGGTCACGGTCGTCGAGATGCAGAAGGAAGTCGGCACGTCCATCTACCGCACGGCAAAGTACAAGCTCTTGTCGCTGCTGCAGGAAAACGGCGTCGAGATCCTGACGCAGCACGCGCTCGCCGGCGTCGGCGAGGGGACCGTTGCGCTTAAGCAGCTCCCCGGCGGCGAGACCGTCAGCGTGGATGCCGACATCGTCATCATGGCGCTCGGCAACCGGCCGGACAAGGCCTACGAGGACAAGCTGGCTGCGGCCTTTGACAAGGTTGTTGTCGTCGGTGACGCGACCAAGGCCGGCACCATGGCCGACGCAACGAAGGCCGCCTACGAAAAGTGCTTTTACATCTGATTCCAGTCCCACGCGCGAGGCGCTTCCTGCGTCTCGCGCAGCGTTCCGGCGGGCATGTTACTTTTTTGTCAGCCGTGAACAAATTCCGTATTCTTTTTAAGCGTCTGTGACATTGTGACATTTTTGTCTTTCAGGTATCATGCGAATCAAGGTAGAAAAAGCCGCATTTGCTCAGCGGCACTTTGAAAGATTCCATGACGACAAGGACGGAACCATGAACTACGAAAACCTGTTTACGCCCGGTTACATCGGCGGGCTGCGGATCAAAAACCGCGTCGTGATGACCGCCATGGGCAACGGCCTTGCCGCAGAAAACGGTGAGGCGTCCGATGAGATCATCGCCTGCTACAAGGCCCGGGCGGCCGGTGGCTGCGGGCTGCTGATCACCGAATTTTGCGCGGTCGACGGGGAAAACGGCATCGCCGAGACCCACCAGCTGCAGATCCATGCGCCGCGGTTCATCAAGCGCCTCGCGCTGCTGACCGACACATTGCACCGCTACGACTGCAAAGTGTTCTTCCAGCTCTTCCATCCCGGGCGCGAGGGCAAGCCACAGTTCAATGGCGGCCGTCAGGTCATTTCCGCGAGCGGGATCGTCAACCCGGCCACAGGCCGCGTGTCGCACGAAATGACGCGCGAGGAGATTCACGGCATGGTCGACAAATTTGTCACCGGCGCCGTGTATGCCCAGCAGGCCAATGCCGACGGTGTGGAGCTCCACTGCGCGCACGGTTATCTGCTGCACCAGTTTCTCAGTCCGCACAGCAATGTGCGCACCGATGAATACGGTGGCAGCCTTGAAAACCGGATGCGCATCGTCCGCGAGATCATCGAGGGCATCCACCGCGCCTGCGGCAGAGACTTCCCGATCAGCGTGCGCATCAACGGCTGCGATTACATCCCCCGAGGGCCTGCAAAGGCGGATGCGGTGGAGATCGCAAAGCTGCTCGAGGGCTACGGTGTGTCGTGCATCAACGTCAGCAGCGGCGGCTACGAAAACCCGGCCGCCTTCATCGAGCCCTGCTACTTCCCCGAGGGCTGGAAAAAGGAGAACGCGCTGGCCGTCAAGGCGGCGGTGCAGATCCCGGTCATCGCGGTCAATGTCATCAAGCATCCCGCGACCGCCGAGGCGCTGCTGCGCGAGGGCGTGTGCGATTTTGCCGGTGTGTCCCGGGCACAGCTCGCAGATCCGGACTGGGTCAGCAAGGCGCGCGGCGGTCAGGAAGCGCTCCTGCGCAAGTGCATCGGCTGTATGAGCTGCAACAAGGAGGTCGTCAACCACCGCGGCATCCGCTGCGCCATCAACCCCCGGCTCGGCCGCGAGCGGGACTACAACCCCGCGGCGCTGCGGCGCGACGGCGCGGGCCGGTGCGTGCCGGTGATCGGCGGCGGGCCTGCCGGTATGCAGGCGGCCATCGTCCTGGCCGAGCGCGGCTTCCGCCCGATCCTGTTTGAGCGGCGCGCCTATCTCGGCGGCAGCGCCGTGCTCGCCTCCGAAAGCGCCGTGCAAAGGGCTTGTGGCCGAGTATATCGAGACGCAGAAAAACCAGCTCGCCGCGCTCGGCGTGCAGGTGGAGCTGAATCACGCGCCGACCATGGCGGAGCTCCGGCGGCTCGATCCTTACGGTATCTTCGTCACCATGGGCGGGCAGCAGATCGTGCCGGACATTCCCGGCATCGACCGCGAAAACGTGTTCGGCATCGAGGACATTCTGCTCGGCCGCCGCGTGATCGAGGGCAGGAAAGTCGCCGTCATCGGCGGCGGACATGTCGGACTTGAAGTGGCCCACTTCCTGTGTGCGAACAACAAGGTCACGATCGTGGAAATGGCCGATGAGATCGGCGCGTCCGTGTACTACATCACCAAGTTCAAGCTCCTGCCATTGCTGCGGGAGGCCGGCGTGACGTTCCGCACCGGCCAGGCCATCGCCGCAGTGGACGACGGCAGCATCCGTCTGCGGGACACGCACACCGGCCAGTGCACCGAGCTGAAGGCCGAGGCCGTCGTTCTGGCGATGGGCAGCCGGCCGGATCTGGCCGCGCGCGCGGCGTTCGACCGGAACTTTGACCACATCGTCTATGCCGGCGACGCTGTGCGCGGCGGCACCATGCTCGAGGCCAACCGCGATGCGTTCGCCCTCGCATGGGAATTCTGACACATAGATACGAAAAAACGATTCTGAAACATTCCGAAAAAGGAGACGATATCGTGAAAAACAACATTTTTGATCTGACCGGGCAGGTCGCTCTGGTTGCCGGCGGCAGCTCCGGCCTCGGCCTGCAGTTTGCAAAGGCAATGGCCAACGCCGGCGCCAACGTCGCCCTCGTGGCGCGCCGCACCGACCGCCTGGAGAAAAATGCGAAGGAGATCGCCGCGGAGTACGGCGTGGAGGTTTACCCCCACTACCTCGACCTGTGCGACTCCAAGTCCGTCACCAAGTGCGTGGAGGATGTCATTGCGCACTTCGGCAAGATCGACATTCTGGTCAACTCCGGCGGCACCGGCGGCTCCGGCGACCCGGCGACCATGATGACCGATGAGCAGTGGGCCCACGTGGTCGATACCGACCTGACCGGTCTGTTCTATCTCTGCCGCGACGTCGCGCGCCTGTCCATGATCCCCAACAACTATGGCCGCATCGTCAACGTCTCCTCCATCCACGGCTTTGTCTCCAGAAAGAATGTCTGGACCGCGCCGTACTGCGCCTCCAAGGGCGGCGTGCACATGATGACCAAGGCCATGGCCAACGACTGGGGCAAGTACAACATCACCGTCAACTGCATCGCGCCGGGCTACTTCCCGACCGAGCTGACCGAGAAGTTCATCGACTCCGACGCTTTTGTGCAGCTGCACAAGGACCGCTGCCCGAAAGAGCGCCACGGCATCCTCGGCGAGATGGACGGCCTGTGTGTTTACTTCGCCGCGCCCTGCTGCACGTACACGACCGGCCAGATCGTCGCGGTCGACGGCGGCTGGACCTGCAACTGACGCATCCGCTCAGATAACTACGGAGATATAAGGAGAAAGATATGGACAAGGCAATTAAAACACCGAATCGCACAGGTATTCTGGTGCGTGCCCTGATCGTGCTCGCCATGTGCGGCATTGTCAACTCCGCGGCCGTTTTCGTCTCCCCGATGGCAAAGCACTTCGGCTGGACGACGGAAGCCATTGCCGGCGTCGCCACCTATATGGCCTTCATGCAGACGCCCGGCCACATCCTCAGCGGCTGGCTGCTCGGCAAGATCGGCGCCAAGAAAACGCTCTTCCTCGGCTGCATCCTGCTGGGCCTCGCGTTCCTGCTGTCCGGCATGGTCCCCTCCGGCTCCCCCTGGATGCTGTACATCACCTTCAGCGTTCTGCAGGGTCTCGGTGTCGGCTTCACGTACACCGGCAGCACCTACTGCGCGACCGGCTGGTACCCCGACAAGCGTGGTCTTGCCTCCGGCCTGTGCATGGCCTTTAACGGCGGCTCCGCCACCTTCCTCGCGCCCCTGATCGTCAAGCTCATCAGCAGCATCGGCATCATCGTCACGCTCTACATCGTCGGCGGCGCGATCATCGTCATCGGCATCTGCGCGGCGATCGGCCTCAAGACCGCTCCGGTAGGCTATGCCCCGGCCGGCTGGAAGGCCAAGGCGGACGATCCCAAGCTCGCGGCCACGCAGCTTGAGAGCCTGACGCCCGGCCAGGCGTTCCGTACCCGCGGCTACTGGCACCTGTTCCTCGGCTACGGTCTGTTCCCGACCATGTACATCATCTGCTACCCCGCTTCTCCGTCCTCATTTCGGACGCGGGCTACTCGCTCAGCGCAGCCACCATCGGCGTGTCGATCTACTCGATCAGCAACGTCATCGGCCGTCTCGGTATGGGCGCGCTCATCGACAAGCTCGGCTACCGCAAGGTCTATACGATCTGCGGCATCTGCTCCGTCGCCTCTTCGCTCTGCCTGATGTTTGCCCACAGCCTGGCCATGTTCTACATCGCCTATGTCCTGCTGGCAGTCGGCTTCGGCGCGACGAACTGCTGCCACCCGGTTGCCGTTCAGGAGACCTACGGCTCCAAGTATGCCGGCGGCATCTTCGGCATCTGCATGCTCGGCTACATGATCATCTGCACCTTCATCAGCCCGAAGATCAGCTCGGCGCTCGTCAACGCCACCGGCAGCTACACTGCCTCCATGATCTATGCCATCATCGCCTGCATCCTCGCCGTCATCTTCTACACCACCATCCCCCAGCCCAAGAGACGCACGCTGGCCGAGGTCGCCGCAGAAGAAAAAAAGCCGCGCAGGAGAAGGCCGCGCAGGCCTGATCCGCACACCATCATCCGCACACCATCCTCCCCTCATATTTGCGGCATGGCCGGTTTTCCCTTCCTCCGGTCATGCCGCACAGTAAGCGGAGAGACCGACATCAATACGAAAGGTAGCATCCTATGGGCGTAGTTGGTTGTATTCTCGGTTTCCTTGTCGTGATCTATCTTTGCTACAAGGACTGGTCCGTATATATCGCTTCGATCGTGGGCGCGGCGGTCGTGATCGCGTTTAACGTGCTTCCGTTCATGGACACGCTGCTTGGCTCCTATGTCAACGGCATGTTCGTCCCGATCAAAAGCTTCTTCTTCCTGCTGCTGTTCGGCAGCATTCAGTCAAAGATCTATTCGGAGAGCGGCGCGGCCTTCTCCATCGCCGACACGATCATGAGCAAGCTCCTGCGGCCCGGCGCCAGCAACACGAAGAAAAAATGTGATCGCGGTCGCGGTCATTGTTGCCATCGGCGTCATCCTCTGCATGGGCGGCATCAATGCCAGCGTGTTCATCGTGCTCATGTACCCGGTCGCGCTCACGATCTTTGAATATTGCGACATTCCCAAGCGCTTTATCCTCGGCGTGCTCGCCGCGGCTTCCTATACGTTTACGCTGACCATGCCCGGCAGCCCGCAGGTGACCAACGTCGCCGCCATGACCGCCCTCGGCACGGCGGCGGATGTGGCGCTCGTCCCCGGCCTTGTCGGCGCGGCGGTCGAAGTCGTCGTCATCATCGTCCTGATGAATATCTACATCAACAAGGCGCGGGCCAAGGGCGAGCATTTTGAGCTCCACCCGCTCGATCCGCACTATGACAAGAACACGCCGCGGCCGAATTTCTGGATCGCGCTCATTCCGCTGGTCGCGCTCTTTGTCACCTTCAACATTCTGAAGATCAACATCAACATCTGCGTGATCGGCAGCACCGTTTTGTCCATCCTGCTGTTCTGGACGCAGCTCAAGGCGAAGAACCTGCGTGAGCTCATCAGCACCGGCGCGGCGGACTCCATCCACATGTCGCTGACGGTCGCGGCCATCTGCGGCTTTGCCGGCGTCGTGACCAACACGGAAGCGTTCACGACCATGCTCAATGCCATCACCGGCATCAACATGTCCCCGATGCTGATCTGCGCCGTGGTCGTCGCCGTCATGTGCATGCTCACCGGCGGTTCCTCCACCGGCCAGCTGATCTCTCTGCCGCTCATCGCACCGAAGCTGCTCGATCTCGGGCTCAATGTCAACGCGATCCACCGTATCGCCTGCTTTGCCGCGACGACGCTCGATTCCATGCCGTACTCCGGCGCCATCCTGATGCTGCTGCCGATGTGCCGCATGAAGCTCAGGGAGATCTATCCGCCTATGTTCATCACAACGGTCATCGCCACGACCTGCGGCACGGTTGCCGTCATCGTGATGTGCGCACTGTTCCCCGGCCTCTGCTGATGTGCATGTGCGCGAGCGCATGTCCCCCAATAGAAAACACCGCCCCGCAGACCATCGGCCTGCGGGGCAATCGTTGTTTGCGCTGCAGAAACACCCTCCGGGCGAGAAACCGTCCGGAGGGCGTTTTTATCTTTGCCCATGTGGGGAATCAGCCGGCCCCGGTTTTCAGCCGGGGCGCCGCCTTGCGTGGGTCGGCGATTTGTGCTATCCTGCGCTTGAGGTGATACAATGAAAATTCTGATGATCAACGGCAGCCCGCACCCGCGCGGCTGCACATACACCGCCCTGCACGAAATGGAGCAGGTGCTTCAGGCGGCGGGGGTTGAAACGCAGATCCTGACCGTCGGCGCAGAGCAGGCCGGCGGCTGCACCGCCTGCGGTGGATGCAATGCGACCGGGCACTGCGTGCGCGGCGGCCTGGTGAACGACGCCATTGACGCGATGGAGACGGCGGATGCGCTCGTGCTTGCGTCTCCGGTGCACTATGCCGGGATCTCCGGCGCGATGTCGGCGTTCTGCGACCGACTGTTCTACGCCAGCGACGGCTGGGCGAACAAGCCCTGCGCCTGCGTCGTCTCGGCGCGGCGCGCGGGCACGACGGCCGCGCTCGATCAGCTGGTCAAATACCCGATGATCTCGAACATGCCGGTCGTGTCCTCACAGTACTGGCCGATGGTACACGGTGCGCGCCCGGAGGACGTCGCGCAGGATGAAGAGGGCCTGCAGACGATGCGCCAGCTCGCGCGCAATCTGCTCTGGCTGCTGCAGTGCATGGCTGCCGGTGACGCGGCAGGTGTTCCGCGTCCGGCGACGGAGACGCGCAAGTTCACCAATTTCATCCGCTGATCTGCAGCAAGATCACGAAAAGGGCCTCCGCAGGCAAAGCCCGCGGAGGCCCTTTTGCTATTTACAGAGGTATGCTCAGCCGTGTTTTTTCGCGCGGCGCTTGCCGGTCATGTGCTCGACGGTCAGGCACAGGACGGTCGTCGCGGGAATGACGGCCTTCGCATACGGGAAGTCCGGTGCGCGGTACTGCGCCATGAGCACGCGCAGCGCACGCTCCTTGTCTGCATCCGGAACGACGGTGATATGCCCCTGACCGATGACGCTCTCATACGTCATGGTACAGTTACCGTGCTCATCGTCGAGGATGAGCGCGTGCCCGCGGTCCATCTCGAACGAGACGAGCGGATTTTTTGCGATGAGGTCGTACTTCGTGCCGGTGCTCGCGCCGTGGAAGTACAGGCGGACGGTCTCGCCGTCGACCTCCAGGCCGAAGTTCAGCGGCAGGATGTAGGGATACGGCTCGTCGTGCAGGGCGAGGCGGCAGACGTCGCACCCGCGCATGACGGTGATGAGCTCCTCAAAATCTGTGATCTCGCGATCTGCTCTGCGCATGAAAATGCTCCTTTCCGATCAGCCGATGGGCGTGCCGAGACGCGCCAGCACGTCCTGAAAATATTCCGGCAGCGGGCAGGTGAACGTCACGAGCTCGCCCGTGCGCGGGTGGATGAATCGCAGCGCGCGCGCGTGCAGGCACTGTCCGCTCAGCCCTTTTTCCGGCCGCTTGTGGCCGTAGACCAGGTCGCCGAGCAGGGGATGGCCGATGTGCGCCATGTGCACGCGGATCTGGTGCGTGCGGCCGGTCTCAAGCTCGCAGCGGATGTGCGTGTAGCCGTTGTAGCGTGCGATGACCGACCAGTGCGTGACGGCGCGGCGGGCGTTTTTTTGCGTCACGGCCATGCGCTTGCGATCGGTCGGGTGGCGGCCGATGGGCGCGTCCACCGTGCCGGCATCGTCGCGCAGACTGCCGCAGACGACGGCCTCATACGTGCGCGCCATCGTGTGGTCGGCCAGCTGCGCCGAGAGCGCCAGGTGTGCAAAGTCGTTCTTCGCCGCGACGAGCAGCCCCGACGTGTCCTTGTCGATGCGGTGCACGATGCCCGGCCGCCGCTCGCCGCCGACGCCGGAGAGACTCTCCCCGCAGTGGGCGAGCAGGGCGTTGACGAGCGTGCCGTCCTCGTGGCCGGGCGCAGGGTGCACGACCATGCCGCGCGGCTTGTTGACGACGATGAGGTCGTCGTCCTCATACACGACGTCCAGCGGCAGATCCTGCGCCACGAGCGCCGAGGGCGCGGCATCCGGCAGCGTCACGACAAACGTGTCGCCGGGCGCGGTTCTGTAGTTTTTCTTCACGGGCGCGCCGTCTTTTGTCACCGCGCCCTGCGCGAGCAGCCGCTGGGCGGCGCTGCGCGTGAGCTCGGGCAAAGCGCGCGAGGAGAGCGTCGATCCGCTCGGCGCTCTCCTGTGTTTGAATCGTTCGTTGTTCCATTAGAAATCCGAAAACTCCGCCAAAATATCGTCGAGCGAGTAGCTATCGCCGTCCGTCGGGGCGGCGTCCGTGTCCTTGGCCGAGGCTTCCGGCTCGACCGGCGCGGCGGGCGTGCTGTTGAGATAGGCAAGCAGGGGATCCGTCGGGGCCGCATCCGCCGGCTTGGGGGCAGGTGCGGCCGCCTTGGGCGCGGTCTGCACCGGCGCCGTTGCAGCGGGTGCTGCCGGAGCCTTCGGTGCTTCCGGCGCTGCCGGGGTCACCGGCTGCGCCTGCACGGGCGCGCGATCCCACGCCGCAAAGGGATCATCCTTCGCCGGAGTCGGGGCCTCTGGCTGCGCGGCAGCGGGCACTTTCGGTGCGGCGGGCGGCTCGATGGGCTGCTTCCGAGCGGGCAGGTGCAGCTTGTGCGCGCGGGCGGGGGCGTCCGTGTGCTTGCGGGGCTTGCGCGCCGGTTTCGGTGCGGACTCGCCATCGCTGCCGTCACCCCGGTAGAAGATGACGTGCAGGCACAGGGCGATGCCGGCCACGACGATGAAGATATCCGCCAGGTTGAACACGGCGAAGCGCACGAACAGGAAGTTGAACATGTCCACCACGTAGCCGCTGAGGATGCGGTCGATGCAGTTGCCGACTGCGCCGGCCAGCACGAGCACGACCGACCAGCGGCCGATCTTGCCGTGCACGACGTTGCGCCGCAGGCAGAACACCGCGATGGCGGCGAACACGAGCGTGAAGATGACGAAGATCCAGTGCGGCGCGTGCTGCAGGATGCTGAACGCAGCGCCGTTGTTGTGGATATTTGTCAGCTCCAGCACGCCGGGGATGAGCGTGACGTGCCCGGTGTCGAGCGGGATGTTGAGCGTGACCCAGTACTTCAGGCCTTGGTCAGCGATGAGGATCAGGATGGCTACGATGGCATACCACATAGCGGTTCCTCGCTTTCGGATCAGGATTTTGGGATCGGTGGTTTACTCCGCCTTCTGCGCGGCGACGACGGCGGCGCAGCGCGGGCACAGTCCGGTCTCGGGGTCGGCCTGCTCGGAGTGCATCCAGCAGCGCGGGCACTTGGTGCCGGGCGCGTTGTGCACGGAGATGTGCAGGCCGGGGAAATTCGTGCCGGTACCGGTGACGGCGTCTTCCGGCACGTCGCCGCCGACGAGGCACTGCGACACGATGAGCAGCTCGGGCAGGTTCATGCTCTGCACGTCGTCGAGCGCGGCCTTGGCGGCATCATCGTCGGCGCGCAGCGTCACGGCAGCCTCGAGCGGCTTGCCGATGCGCTTTTCGGCGCGAGCGGCCTCGAGCACGCCGTTGACGTCCGTGCGGACGCGGATCAGCTGGTCCCACTTGGCGAGCTCGTCGTTGCTGAGCGCATAGGCGTCGAACGGCTGGTTCATGACGTTGAGCAGCACGTTGCGCGCGTCGTCCTCGGCGCGGTGCGGCATGGCCAGCCAGATCTCGTCGCAGGTGAAAGCGAGAATCGGCGCGAACATCTTCGTCATGCTGTCGAGGATGAGGAACAGCGCCGTCTGCGCGCTGCGGCGCTTGAGCCCGTTGCGCTCCTCGCAGTAGAGGCGGTCCTTGATGATATCGAGATAGAAGCTCGAGAGCTCCACGACGCAGAAGTCGTTGATCGCGTGCGAGACCACGTGGAATTCATAGTTATCATACGCCTTGGCTACGCGGCGGATGAGATCGTTGAGCTTCGTGATGGCCCAGCGGTCGAGCGGGAGCATATCCTCCGGCGCGACGAGGTGCCCGGCGTCGAACCCGTCGAGGTTGCCGAGGCAGTAGCGCGCCGTGTTGCGGAACTTGAGGTAGTTTTGTGTCAGCTGCTTGAAGATCTCCTTCGAGCAGCGCATGTCGGCGTGGTAGTCGGCGCTGCCTGCCCACAGGCGCAGCATATCGGCGCCGAACTCGTTGATGATCTCGGCCGGATCCATGCCGTTGCCGAGGGACTTGTGCATGGCCTTGCCCTCGCCGTCCACGGTCCAGCCGTGGGTCAGGCACTCGCGGTACGGGGCGCCCTTGCCGAGCGCGCCGACGGCCACGAGCAGGGACGACTGGAACCAGCCGCGGTACTGGTCGCCGCCCTCGATATACATATCCGCCGGCCAGAAGCCCTGGTCGCGCTGCATGGCGGCGACGTGGGTGGAGCCGGAGTCGAACCAGCCGTCGAGGGTGTCGGTCTCCTGGGTGAAGTGCTTGCCGCCGCAGTGCGGGCAGGTGAAGCCTTCGGGCAGGATGTCGGCCGCCGGGCGGTCGAACCAGGCGTTGCTGCCTTCCTTTTCAAAGAGCTTGGCCACTGCCTCGATGCTCTCTTCGTTGCACACGGGCTTGTGGCAGTCGTCGCAGTAGAATACCGGGATCGGCAGGCCCCAGCGGCGCTGGCGGGAGATGCACCAGTCGGCGCGCTCGCGGATCATGGCGGCCATGCGCTCCTTGCCCCAGCTCGGGAGCCAGCGCACGTCCTCGCACGCGGCGACGGCCTCCTCCTTGAACGAATCGACGGAGCAGAACCACTGCGGCGTGGCGCGGAAGATGATCGGCTGTTTGCAGCGCCAGCAGTGCGGGTAGCTGTGCACGATGTCCTCGCTGGCGAACAGGGAACCGGCTTCCTTCATGTCTGCGAGGATGACGGGGTTCGATTCCTCCGTGGACATGCCGGCGTACTTGCCGGCGTAGTCGGTGTGGCGGCCCTGATCGTCCACGGGCACGACCATGTCCATGCCGTAGCGCTTGCAGGTCAGGTAGTCGTCGGCGCCGAAGCCGGGCGCGGTGTGTACGCAGCCGGTGCCGGAATCCATGGTGACGTAGTCCGCCAGCACCAGACGCGAGGTCTTGGGCAGGAACGGATGGTCGGCGAGCATGTTCTCGAAAAAGTCGCCGGGGTGCTGCTCGAGCACCTCATAGCTGTCGAAGCCGCCGATGTGCATGACCTTCTCGGTCAGGGCGTCGGCCATGATGTATACCTCGCCGTTCGGCGCCTGCACGAGGTTATACAGTTCGCGCGGGTTGAGCGCGATGGCGAGGTTGCCTGGCAGGGTCCAGATCGTCGTCGTCCAGATGACGAAGAAGAGCTTGCTGTGGTCGACGTTCGGCAGCTTGCCGAGGTCGTCGTGCATCGGGAACTTCACGTACACGGTCGTGCACGGGTCGTCCTGATACTCGATCTCCGCCTCGGCGAGGGCGGTCTCATCGTGAGGGCACCAGTACACGGGCTTGAGGCCCTTGTAGATGTGGCCATTTTGATACATCTTGCCGAACACGCGCACCTCGTCGGCTTCGAAGCCCTTGTTCATGGTCTTGTAGGGGTGCTCCCAGTCGCCCATGACGCCCATGCGCTTGAAGCCGGCCATCTGGCGGTCGATGTATTTCTGCGCATAGTCATGGCACGCGCTGCGGAAGTCGGCGACGCTCATGGCCTTGTGGTTGAGCTTCTGCTCCTTGATGATGGCACTCTCGATGGGCATGCCGTGGTTGTCCCAGCCGGGGATGTAGGGCGTGTAGTAGCCGCGCATGGCGTAGGAGCGGACGATGAAGTCCTTGAGCGCCTTGTTGAGCGCGTGGCCCATGTGGATGTCGCCGTTGGAGAACGGAGGGCCGTCGTGCAGGCTGAAGCGCGGCTTGCCGTCGTTCTTTTTGAGCATTTCGTGGTACAGGTCCATGTCGTACCAGCGCTGGAGCATCTCGGGCTCCCGCTTGGCAAGGCCGGCGCGCATGGGAAAGTCTGTTTTCGGCAGATTGATCGTGGCGTTGAAATCGTTCTTGGACATGGTTCTATCTTTCTCCTCTCAGAGTTGTATTTCCATCAAAAATTGCGCAGGGCGGTACGGCACCGGCCGTCCCGCCCTGGTTGATTGCATGTTCACTCAGCTGTTGTGCAGGAAGTGATAAAGCTGCGTGGCGTCATCTGCTGCGCTGTCGGCCGCGGTATCGTCGGCCTCCACCGGCTGCGCCTCCACAGGGGCGGCGGACACGGGGACGGCTTCCGCGGGCTGCTCGGCGGCCGTAGCCTCCGGCTGCGCGGGCTCGGACACCGGCTCGGCAGGGGCGGCGCTCACGCTTGCCGGCTGGGCGGCAGGCTGCGCGGCCGCAGCCTTCGCCCCGGCGATCTTATCCAGGTACTCGAGCTGGTTCAGGCACAGATTACGCACATCTTCCAGAAATTTTGCGCAGGACGTTTTGGCGTTGAGGAGTTTGGCTTCCTCGTTGGCGGTTTCGTGCTGGAGACCGCCAAGTATTCGGTCGGACGTGTCCTTGGCCTCGCCGAGTATCTTGTCGGCGCGGGCCTGAGCGTCGTCCTCTATCTGCTTGCCGACCTTCTGGGCCGACAGTATGGCCAGACGCATGGCGTCTTCGCTGGCGCGGTACTCTTCTATCTTATCGACCAGCACCTTCATCTTGCCCTTGAGCACGGCAACTTCCTTCTGCGCGTTGGCAAGCTCGGTGGCCACTTCTTCCTGATAGTTCTGCACGGCGGCCATGTCGTATCCGCCGAACATCGCTTTTTCAAACGTTTTTTCCCGAATATCCTGAGGAGTCATGTTGGATAGTCCTCCATTCTTTCTATAGGTGTACTACACGGCGGGCGCTGTCAGGGACAGTATGCCCGGATTTACAGATGGAACTCGCCCGACTCCATGTCGTCGAGCTGGTCGCCCATGAGGTCGACATTGAACGGCGTGATGATATACGTCGCGCTTGCCACGCGGCGGATCTTGCCGTCCTGCGCGTAGGCGACGCCAGACAAAAAGTCGATCAGCCGGCGGGAGATGGCCGGATCCGTCTTTTCCAGATTGATGAGCACGGCGCGGCGATCACGCAGGTGGTCCGCGATCTCTCCGGCGGACTCAAACTGCTTCGGCGTGGCGAGCACGACCTTGAGCTGGCCGCCGCTGTTGAGGTTGACGACCTTGTCGGCCACGCGGCTGTCGCCCTTCGGCGCGTAGCTCGGCGCGGGGCGCTCCGGCTCCGTCACCGGATCATCGCGGATGAAGGTGCTCTTTTTCGGCGCGGGCGCCGGGCGGCGGGGCGCGGCCGCCGGACGGGCCGGGGCCGGACGCTCCGGTGCGGCAGCTTCCGCGACCGGGATCGCTTCATCCTCATCATCGAAAAACTCGTCGTCGTCATCGTACGGACGGGTCATTTTTTTCAGTTCATCCAAAAATCCCATTCGGGACCCCCCCTTTTACGTGCCGGCGGCTGCCGTGCCGCTGCACTGATCTCTGCGGAGTGAGCCGAAGCGGCGCTCAGTGCTGGGAATAATTCCGCGCGCCAAAAATCGACGAGCCGACGCGCACCATGTTCGCACCGGCGGAAATGGCGTCCTCAAAGTCTCCGCTCATACCCATGGACAGAAAGTCCATAGAAACATTATCGTATTTTTTTCTGCCGATGTCAACAAAAAGCTCATGCATTTTCGTAAAATATGCATGATTTCCGTCGGAAGTTTCTGCCACGGGCGGGATCGCCATCAGGCCGCGCACGCGAATATGCGCGCAGCCGGCGGCCGTTTCCAGCAATTGCGGCAGGGCGGCGGGCTCCACGCCGCTCTTGGCGGCCTCGCCGCCGATGTTCACTTCCAGCAGGATGTCCTGCACAATGCCCTGCATGGCCGCGCGCTTTTCGATCATGGCCAGCAGCTCCGGTGAGTCCACCGACTGGATGAGATCGACCTTGCCCACGACCTGCCGGACTTTATTCGTCTGCAGGTGGCCGATGAAGTGCAGCGGCACGCCGGTATAGGCGCCCTGGGCAAGCTTTTCGGTCATCTCCTGCACGCGGTTCTCGCCGCAGGCGTCGATTCCGGCGGCGACGGCCTCGCGCACGCGCGCGGCGTCGTTCATCTTCGTCGCTGCCACGAGCGTGATGTCGGCGCCCGTGCGGCCCGTCTGGCGGGCGGCGGCGTCGATGCGCGCGCGGATGGCGGCAATGTTTTCGGCAATGGTGCTCATGGTGGGTGGTGCCTCCTTATTTCACGACCCGCCCGTTGGACAGGCCCTTGCCGGTGACGACGATCTCGTTGCCGGCGCACAGGGCGTTGCTCTCCGTGCTCTGGGCGACGAGACAGTAGTCGTCGGTCTGATAGATGATCTCGATCGGTTTTTTCTCCAATTGCGCCGCCGTGACGACGTAGACATATGACTGCCCGTCGTCGTCCATGTGCACGGCCTTGAGCGGGACGCGCAGGCCGGTGTGCTCGCTGTAGACCACGTCGGCCGTCGTCTTGCGCATGGCCAGCGTGTCGGCCAGTGCGGCGTTGCACGCGAACACGACAGCGACCTTGCCGCTGCTGTCCGGCTCGCTCTTGCTCATCACGGTCGCCGAGACGGTGCCGTTATAGTGCTGCGGAAAGTCGAGCGAGGCGCTGCCGTTCAGGTTCAGGCGGTCGGCGTCGGCCTTGTTCATGACGGAGGCAAAGTACCACTTTTTCGCCGTGACGAGCTTGCCGATGGCGCTGGCGGTCTTGGTGGGCGCGGTGCGTTCGAGCGCGTCCACGCCGTCGGGCGTGAGGTTTTCAAGCATGTCCGGCGTGAGCGATTCGTATCCGTCGGTCATGGACGTGAACAGGCCCGCGGCCGGAGCCGTGATGCTGCCGCGGCCGGCACCTGCGTTTTCAAGCTGATGCAGCTCGGCGTTGAGCGCGTCGAGGTCACCCTGCGAGATGCTGCCGCTCGTGGAGCCGAAGAGCAGGGAGCTGAGATCCAGACAGATGTCGTCCAGATCCGATGTGCTGCCGGCGGAGACGGCGGCGTTGAGCTGCAGGATGGCGCTGCGCACGTCGCTGTCGCGGTCCGACGCGCCGGAGGCGCTGCCCGCGCGCGCGAGCAGGCTCGAGACGTAAGCGATCTCTTTTTTCAGCTCGCGGGCGCGGCTGGCGCTGTCGAGCGCGGCCTTGGAGTCCACACCGATGGCGATCTCGCCGCCGCGCGCGACATCCTTGCCGTCATCCACGGACAGGGACAGAAACTCCTTATCCGAGGCGATGACCTGCTCCTCGCGCACGACGATGCCGCTGGCCTGCCCGCTCTCGCTGACGGTCACGAGCACCGCCGGGGCGGTGGCGTAGGATTGCTGCGTCGAGCGGAACAGATACACGCCCAGATACACGAGCATGGCCGCGAAGAGCACGAACATGGCAATGTTCGTGAAGGTATTTGTTTTCTTCAAATCCGGCCCTCCTTTCGGCGGGCGGCGGGGAGATCAGCCCTGCAGCTCGAGCGAGACCGGCCGCGCCGGGGCGACCGTCGAGATCGCGTGCTTGTAGATCATCTGCTGCCGGCCGTCGGCGTCGATGAGCACGACGAAGCTGTCAAAGCTGCGCACAACACCGCGCAGCTGGAACCCGTTCATGAGAAACAGGGTCACGGGGATCTTTTCCCGCCGGATGTAATTGAGGAATGCGTCCTGAAGGTTCTGTGTCTTTTGCATGATCGCCGCTCCTTTGGCCGGAGCGGGGAGTACATTGATTCATCATAGCACAATCTGCCGCTCCGTGAAATAGTGAATTTATACAAATCCGGTAGAAATAGCAGCTTCCACCGGATTCGTACAGGCCCCTATTCTATACCGCGGGCGGATAAGAATTGCGTCGAAAGGCGGCACGCCCGGTCCATGTCCGGCGTTTTTTCGTGCCGGAGCCAGAACAGGTCCGCATCCCGCCGCAGCCACGTGAGCTGACGCTTGGCATAGCGCCGGGAGGCGAGCTGAATGGCGGCCACAGCGTCCTGCGGCGCGGCTTTGCCCTGTACGGCGGCGACGGCCTCCTTATAGCCGATGGCCTGCATGGCCGTGCAGTCGGCCGGCACGCCGGCGGCCAGCAGCGCGCGCACCTCGTCAAACAGGCCCTGCTGCACCATGATGTCTACGCGCCGGTCGATGCGGTCGTAGAGATCCTGCCGGACGGCGAAATCGAGCGCGATCTTCGCCGCGTCGTACCGCGGCGGCACGGCGCGGGTCTCGGCATCGTGCTGCGTGATGGTTCTGCCCGTGAGGATGTAGACCTCCATGGCGCGCACGATGCGCTTTTTGTCCGCAGGGTGGAGCTTTGCCGCCCGTTCGGGGTCGACCTTGCGCAGCTCGCCGAGCAGGCCCTCACCGCCGATCTCGTCATAGCGCTCGCTCAGCTCCTGCCGCAGCGCGGTGTCGGCCGTGCCGTCGGCAAATGTGCGCCCGGCGATGAGCGAGTCGATATACAGCCCCGTGCCGCCGACGACGATCGGCAGTTTTCCGCGCGCGAGAATGTCATCCACGCAGGCGGCCGCCTCCTTAGCGTAGCGCGAGACGGAGTAGTTTTCCGCAGGGTCGGCGATGTCGATCATGTGGTGCGGCACGCCCTGCATTTCTTCCGGCGTGGGCTTGGCCGTGCCGATGTCCATGCCGCGGTAGATTTGCATCGAGTCGGCCGAGACGACCTCGCCGCCCAGCCGCTGCGCGAGCGCCACGCCGAGCGCGGTCTTGCCCGAGGCGGTCGGGCCGGTGATGACGACAAGTTTTGGCTGCATCGTGACAGTCTCCTTTCCGTGGGGGAGAATTCAGAAAGATTATGTTGAAAAGTATTAGAAATGTGTTAGAATGAAAGCACATTCCCCAGTTTTCAGGAAGGTGAACCCATGAAGATCAAAATTTCTGCCGACAGCACGTGCGATCTCTCGCCTGAGCTGATCGAGCGCTATCACATCGGCATCACGCCGCTGTACATCATCCGCGGCGAGGAGACCCTGCGCGACGGTATTGACGTGCACCCGCAGGAGCTCTACGATTACGCCAACGCCACGGGCAAGCTCTGCAAGACCGCAGCGGTGAACGTGTCGGACTATCTGGCGTACTTCGCCGCGTGCCGGGAGGAATATGACGCCGTGATCCACTTCACGATCTCGAGCGACATGTCCGGCTGCTATCAGAATGCCTGCATCGCGGCTAAGGAGTTTACGAACGTCTACCCCGTGGATTCGCGCAACCTCTCGACCGGCATCGGCCACCTGGTGCTCAACGCGGCCGAGATGGCCGAGCAGGGCATGGACGCGGCCGACATTGTGGCGGCGCTGGAGAAAAAGCGCGAGAAGCTTGATGTCAGCTTCGTGATCGACACGCTGGAATATCTCAAGCGCGGCGGCCGCTGCTCGGCGCTCGTGGCCATGAGCGCCAATCTCCTGCACCTCAAGCCGTGCATCGAGGTCAAGGACGGGAAGATGGGCGTCGGCCGCAAGTACCGCGGCAAGCTTGAAAAGTGCTACGTGCAGTACATCGAGGATCGGCTCAAGGGCCGCGACGACATTGACTGCCACCGCATCTTCATCACGGATTCCGGCATCGATGAGGCCACGTGGAAGGAGCTCGAGCGCGTTGTGCGCGCGTGCCAGCCGTTTGAGGAGGTTCTCCACACGCAGGCCGGCTGCACGGTGTCGAACCACTGCGGCCCCGGCTGCATGGGCATTTTGTACTACCACAAGTAAACAGAGTTGTACAGTCTGACAGGGAGCGCGTTCCGGCGCTCCCTGTAGTCTTTTTAAACAATGCGCTTGAAGAGCTTGTCCAGCTCCCGGCGCGTGAGCGTCACGGCGACGGGGCGGCCGTGCGGGCAGTATTTCACCTCACCGGCGCACACTGCATCCGCCAGACGCAGCAGCTCCTCGGGCTCGGTCTGCCAGCCGGCCTTGATGGCTGCCTTGCACGCCACGGTCTTGAGCACCTCGTCGCGCACGGACTGCGCGTCCATCTGCGCACCATGGCGCAGCTGCGCGCAGATCTCCTCGAGCGCGGGCAGGGCGTCCGCCGCGTCAAGCTGCGCGGGCACGCCGCGGAGAATGTAATCGTTGCGGCCGAACGGCTCGAGCGTGAAGCCGAGCTCCGCGAGCACGTCGCCGTACTGCTGCAGCACGTCGGCATCGCTCGCGTCCGGCGTGAAGGGCAGCGGCTCAAGCAGCGTCTGCGACGGGATGTCGGCAGGGCTCTGCCGCAGACGGTCAAAGTTGATGCGCTCGTGCGCCGCGTGCTTGTCGATGAGGATGAGCGTCTCGCCCTTCTCGACGAGGATGTACGTGTGCATCGCCTCGCCGATCAGGCGGGCAGGCGGCTCGGCCGGGGGCGCGGCGCACTCGAGCGGGGAGGGATGACCGGCTCCGGCTCGATGGCGGCCTGCACGGGCCGCGCGACCGGCACGATCGGCTCGGGCGCTGGCGGTGTGCTCGGTATGGGACGCGCGGGTGTCACAAACACCGGCGGCGGGGGGCCACGCGCGGCGCGGCGAAGGCCGACGCCGTCGGCGAGCGGAACGCGACCGCTTCCTCCGCCGGGGCGGCGGGGGCGTAGGTGCGCGCGGGCGCGAACGCCGGCGCTGCGGGCGCGAACGGGTGCTGTGCTGCGGCCGGTGCCGCTTTCGGGGTCGACGGCACGAACGGGTCTGCCTTCGGCGCGGGCTCCGGTTTGGCCGCCGTTTTCGACAGCGTGGTCACGGGCGCTTTTTCCGCCTCGAGCGCGGCGCGCGCACCGTAATACACGGCGTCAAACACCGCGCGCTCGTGCGTGAACTTCACCTCGGTCTTGGCCGGGTGAACGTTCACGTCCACGGCTGCGCAGCTGAGCTCCACATACAGCACGCACGCGGGGAAGCGCCCCACGAGCAGCGTGTTGCGATAGGCCTGCTCGAGCGCGGCCTGCAGCGCGGCGGATCTGATCCACCGGCCGTTGCAGAAGAAATACTGCTGCGCGCGGCTGCCGCGCCCGGCGGCGGGCGAGGAGATGAAGCCGTGCACGCGCACGCCGTCGGCCTCACCGGTGCAGGGCAGCAGGCTCATGGCGAGGTCGCGCCCGAGCAGGCTGTAGACGCAGCTGTCGAGCTTGTTGTCGCCGGGGGAGAAGAAGACTTCCTCCCCGTCGCGGATGCAGCGCACGGACACATCCGGCCGGCCGAGTGCGCACCGCAGCGCGGCGGCGGTGCAGGCCGCGCCCTCCGCGCGGTCGGACTTCAGGAATTTGCGCCGGGCGGGCGTGTTGAAAAACAGGTCGCGCACGATCATCGTCGTGCCCTCGGGGCAGCCGGTCTCGTACATGTCCTGAATGTCGCCCGCGTCGAGCGTCATGTGCGTGCCGGCGGCCGCGCCGCGCTGCCGCGTCGTGAGCGTGATGTGCGACACGGCGCTGATCGCGGCCAGCGCCTCGCCGCGAAAGCCCATCGTGCCGATGGCCTCGAGCCCCTGCTCGTCGTGCAGCTTGCTCGTCGCGTGGCGCAAAAACGCGATGCCCGCGTCCTCGGGCGCCATGCCGCAGCCGTCGTCCGTCACGCGCAGATACGTCGCGCCGCCGCCGCGCAGCTCCACCGTCACGGTGCGGGCCCCGGCGTCGAATGCGTTTTCCACCAGCTCCTTGACGACCGATGCGGGCCGCTCCACGACCTCGCCCGCGGCGATCAGATCCGCCAGATGCGGAGAGAGAATCTGAATCTCGGGCATCGTTTGCCCTCCTTTAAGTACAGTCCAGGGGGCGCGAGCGCCCCGCACGTATATTATAAAGGATTGTCATTGAAAATTCCACCGCGAAATGCTACAATATTCTATCACACTTCAAATTTTATCCGGCCGGAGCCGGACAGGCAGGAGCATTGCATGAGCTATCAGAGAACGGAGATTTCCGAATCGGACATCCAGCACCAGATGGATATCTGCGCGCAGCTGCGCGCGCACTTCACCGCCGGCGGCCGCCAGCCGCTGGCTATGGTCGATACCTACGGCTGCCAGCAGAACGAGGCCGACAGTGAAAAGCTGCGCGGCTATCTGCGCGCCATGGGCTTTGACTTCACACAGGACGAATTCGCGGCCGACGTCGTCGTCATGAACACGTGCGCCGTGCGCGAGCACGCCGAGATGCGCGTGTTCGGCAACGTCGGCGCGCTGACGCACACCAAGGCGCGCAACCCCAATCAGATCATCGCGGTCTGCGGCTGCATGGCGCAGCAGGAGCACGTGGCCGAGAAGCTGAAAAAGTCCTACCGCATCGTTGACCTCGTCTTCGGACCGCACGAGCTGTGGCGCTTCCCGGAGCTGCTGCACAGCGTCTGCACCGAGCACCGGCGCGTGTTCGCCATCGCGCCGGCGGACGGCAGCGTGGCCGAGGGCATCCCCCAGCAGCGCGACGGCAGCGTCAAGGCGTGGCTGTCGATCATGTACGGGTGCAACAACTTCTGCACCTACTGCATCGTGCCGTATGTGCGCGGGCGCGAGCGCTCCCGCCACCCGGAGGAGATCGTGCGCGAGGCGCGCGAGCTCGTCGCAGCAGGGTATAAGGACATCACGCTGCTGGGGCAGAATGTCGACTCCTACGGCCGCGACCTCGACGAGGACGTGGACTTTGCCGACCTCATCCGGCGCATCAACGCCATCCCGGGCGACTTTGTCATCCGCTTCATGAGCAGCCACCCGAAGGACGCGACGGAAAAGCTCTTTCGCGCCATGGCCGAGTGCGAAAAGTGCGCGCACCAGATGCACCTGCCCGTGCAGAGCGGCAACGACCGCGTCCTGCACGCGATGAACCGCGGCTACACGCGCGAGAAATATCTGGCGCAGGTGGCGCTTGCGCGGCAGTATATGCCCGACCTCGTGCTCACGACGGACATCATCGTGGGCTTCCCCGGCGAGACGGACGAAGAGTTTCAGGACACGCTCTCGCTCGTCGAGACCGTGCGCTATGACGCGATGTTCACCTTCATCTATTCGCCGCGCGTCGGCACACCGGCGGCAAAGATGCCCGACCCCTACACCCGCGCGCAGAAGCAGGTGCGCTTTGACGCGCTCGTCGCGTCGGCCAACGCCATCTCCGAGTGCAAGCACCGCGCCTATGAGGGCAGCGTGCAGCGCGTGCTCGTCGACGGGGCGGACGGCCGGGGCGACTATCCGCTCACGGCGCGCACGAAGGGCGGACGGCTGGTGCATATGCGCGGCAGCGAGGCGCTCGTCGGGCAGTTCGTGGACGTGAAGATCACCGGCAGCAACACCTGGGCGCTCTACGGCGAGGAGGCGTGACATGGCGGAACTGACGCCGATGAAGCGGCAATATTACGAGATCAAGCAGCGCAATCCCGACTGCCTGCTGTTTTTCCGGCTGGGCGATTTTTATGAGATGTTCGACGACGATGCGCGCCTGGCCGCGCGTGAGCTCGACCTCACGCTCACGACGCGCGACCGCAACGTTGAAGACCCCGCCGAGCGCACGCCCATGTGCGGCGTGCCGTACCACTCGGCCGAGGCGTACATCGGCCGCCTGATCGCCAAGGGCTATAAGGTGGCCATCTGCGAGCAGATGGAGGATCCCGCGCTTGCCAAGGGGCTGGTCGAGCGGGACATCATCCGCATCATCACGCCCGGCACGGTCACGGAGTCCTCGATGCTCGAGGAGAACAAGTCGAACTATCTCGGCGCGGTGTATCTGAGTGCGCAGTCCGGCGGCACGGCGTTCTGCGACCTCTCGACGGGGGAATTCTGCGCTGCGAGCTACCCGGCCGACGCTGTGAGCCACATCCTCAACGAGCTCGGCCGCTTTGCCCCGCGCGAGGCCGTATGCGCCGACGCGGCGGCGGAACATGACGAGATCCGCACCTTCCTCACCAAGCGCCTCGGCAGTCTGGTCGAGGCGGGCGGCGACCGGTTTGAATACATGGCGGCGGCCGCGCGCGTGTGCGAGCAGTTTGACGTGCAGAGCACGGATGCGCTCGGCCTCGGCGAGGCTCCGGCGGCCGTGTGCGCGGCCGGCGCGCTGCTGGCCTACCTGCACGAGACGCAAAAGTGCGACCTCGGCCACATCCGGCGGCTGGAGCTGCTGGGTGACGACCACTACATGGAGCTCGACTACACCACGCGCCGCAACCTCGAGCTGACGGAAAACCTCCGCTCCGGCGAAAAGCGCGGCAGCCTCCTCTGGGTGCTTGACAAGACGAAAACGCCCATGGGCGGCCGCCTGCTGCGCGCATGGGTGGAGCGTCCGCTGCTCAGCCCCGTGCAGATCCGCCGCCGCCTCGGCGCGGTGGAGGAGCTGGCGGGCGACAACGTCCTGCGGGGCGAGCTCATCCGCTGCCTGCGCGAGATCGGCGACATGCAGCGCCTCGTCTCCCGCGCGGTGTACGGCTCGGCCAACGGGCGCGACCTGCACGCGCTGGCCCTGTGCTGCGCGCAGCTGCCGAATCTGACGGCGCTGCTGAAAGACGTGCACAGCGCGGCCCTGCGCGACATTGCGCAGATGGACACGCTCGCCGACCTCTGTGCGCGCATCGACCGCGCCATCTGTGACGAGCCGCCGTTTTCCGTGCGCGAGGGCGGCATCCTCCGCACGGGCTACAGCGAGGAGGTCGACCGCCTGCGCAACGTGCGCGACCACGGCGCGCAGACCGTCGCCGAGCTCGAGCAGCGCGAGCGCGAGCGAACCGGCGCCAAAAAGCTCAAGGTCGGCTACAACAAGGTCTTCGGCTATTACATCGACATTCCCAACAGCGCGGGCGTCACCGAGCTGCCGGAGGACTATATCCGCAAGCAGACGCTGGTCTCGAGCGAGCGCTATTTCACGCGCGAGCTCAAGGACCTCGAGAACACGCTCCTGACGGCGCGTGAGCGCATCGCGGAGCTGGAATACAGCTCTTCAGCGAGGTGCGCCAGCTCGTCGCGGACGAGGTCGCGCGCGTGCAGGCGGCGGCGGACGCCGTGGCGCGGCTCGACGCGCTGTGCTCGCTGGCGGAGACGGCCGTGAAGAACCACTACGTCTGCCCCGAGGTGGATCTGTCGCGCACGCTCGACATCCGCGAGGGGCGTCACCCCGTCGTCGAGCAGGCCCAGAAGGACAGCCTCTTCGTCCCGAACGACACGTTCCTCAACGATGCCGATGACCGCGTCGCCATCGTGACCGGACCGAACATGGCCGGCAAATCCACCTATATGCGTCAGACCGCGCTCATCGTGCTCATGGCGCAGATGGGCTCGTTCGTCCCGGCGAAAAGCGCCGTCATCGGCGTGGTCGACCGCGTGTTCACGCGCATCGGCGCGTCCGACGACCTGGCCGCCGGACAGAGCACGTTCATGGTCGAGATGAGCGAGATGGCCAACATCCTCCGCCACGCCACGGCGCAGAGCCTGCTCATCCTCGACGAGATCGGCCGCGGCACGTCGACGTATGACGGCATGGCCATCGCGCGCGCGGTGCTCGAATACTGCGCAGACCCCCGCCGCCTCGGCGCCAAGACCATGTTCGCCACGCACTACCATGAGCTGACCGCGCTCGAGCAGACGCTGCCCGGCGTGCGCAACTACAACATCACGGCCAAAAAGCAGGGCGGCACGCTGCTGTTTTTGCGCAAGATCGTCGCTGGCGCGGCCGACGACAGCTACGGCATCGAGGTCGCAAAGCTCGCCGGCGTGCCGGACACGATCATCACGAAGGCCAAGACCTACCTGCGCGAGCTGGAGTCCGGCGCGGCGCAGCCCGCCGCCCCCGCGCACCCGGCGCAGGACGATGCGCAGATGACGCTCGGCGACGCCGCCGGAGACGTCATCGCCGAGCAGCTGCGCGCCATCGACCTCAACACCATCACGCCGCTCGAGGCCATGCGCCTGCTCTTTTGAGCTGCAGCAGAAAGCGAGGGGCTGATATGCGCAGAGCCAAAGCAGAGTGGAGCGATCCCATGCCCCGCGGCGCGCGCATCGCGGGCTGGGTCTATTTTCCCATCCACGTGGCCGTGCTGCCGCTGACGATCGGCGCACTGCTCATGGCGGTGCTCGGCGAGCTGCCGTCGGACGTGACGTGCAACGTTCTGTATTACCTCATCGGCCTCGTGTTCACGCTCGCCGTCATGTGGCGCTTCCTGCACCGCAGCTTTGACACGATGGCCGGCAGCATCCTGCGCTGCATCGGCATGATGCTCGCTGCCTACGGCATCGACGTGCTGCTCTCGCTCGTGCTGCAGCTCGGCACGGGGCTCATCGGCGAGCTGCCCGTGCCGAACAACGACGCCGTGACCGGCCTTGCCAAAGTGGACTACAAGCGCATGATCGCCGTCGCGGCGCTCATGGCGCCGCTCGTGGAGGAGTGCCTGTTTCGCGGCGTGGTCTTCGGCACCATCCGGCCGCACAGCCGCTTCTGGGCGTATGCCGTGTCGATCGCGCTCTTTTCGCTCTACCACGTCTGGCAGTACGTCGTCATGTACGGCGATCCGAAGCTGCTGCTCTCGGCGCTGGCGTATGTGCCGGTGTCGGCCGCGCTCACGTTCTGCTATGAGCAGACGCGCTCGATCTGGCCGCCGGTGTTTTTCCACATGTGCATCAACGCGCTCTCGCTCGCGGTACTCGCCGGGTGAGCGCAGAAAAGATCCGCCGCTTTCCGACTCCGGAAAGCGGCGGATCTTTATGCTTCGGTTTTTTCGTACACGCAAAACTGATAGCCCACGACGTCATGCTCGGCGCGCGGCTCGGCGGACACGCAGTGCCATGCGGGTCTGCGTCCAGATCCGGGAAAACACGTCCGAGTGGGGCACGGCGTCGATTTTTGTGACGTATACGCGCGTCATGTGGGGGAACATCTGTCGGAACCCACTGTCTCCGCCGATGACGAAGCAGCGCGCGTGCTGCGCGGCGGCAGCCACGGCCTCGTCCGGGGAATGCACCACCTGCGCGCCCTCGATCGTGATGTTCCGGCGCGAGAGCACAAAGTTTTCGCGGCCGGGCAGCGGCTTTCCGCCCGGAAAATCCTCCAGCGTGCGCCGCCCGACGATCACGGCGGCGCCTATCGTCAGCTCGCGGAAGCGGCGGCGGTCGGCGGGGATCACGAGCGGCTGTGTGCCCTTGGCACCGATGCCCCAGTCGGCATAGACGGCAACGATCGCATCCATGGCAGGCCCTCCTTACACCGCGATGGGGATTTTCCCCGTGAACTCGCTGTATTCGTAGCCCTCGACCTGGAAGCTGTCGCGGGTGAAGGCATAAAAATCGTTGACGGACGGGTCGATGACAAACTTCGGCGCGGCCTTGGGCTCGTTTTGGATGATCTGCTCGATGACCGGCACATGGCGGTCATAGATGTGCGCGTCGGCAATGACGTGCACCAGCTCGCCCACCTGCAACCCGGACACCTGCGCAAACATATGCACGAGCACGGCGTACTGCACGACGTTCCAGTTGTTCGCCGCGAGCATATCCTGGCTGCGCTGGTTGAGGATGGCGTTGAGGGTGTTGCCCGAGACGTTGAAGGTCATCGAATATGCGCAGGGGTAGAGCGCCATCTCGTGCAGATCCTCGAACGTGTAGATGTTCGTCAGGATGCGGCGGGAGGCGGGGTTGTGCTTCAGGTCATAGAGCACGCGGTCCACCTGGTCGAATTCGCCCTCGGGATACTGGTGCTTTACGCCGAGCTGATAGCCGTAGGCCTTGCCGATCGAGCCGGTCTCGTCGGCCCAGCTGTCCCAGATGTGGCCGCGCAGGTCGTGGATGTTGTTCGACTTCTGCTGCCAGATCCACAGCAGCTCGTCCACGGCGGTCTTCCAATAGGTGCGCCGCAGCGTCAGCAGCGGAAACTCCTTGGACAGGTCGTAGCGGTTGACGATGCCGAATTTCTTGACCGTGTGGGCCGGAGTACCGTCCTCCCAGTGGGGGCGCACGTTCTGGTCGGTATCCCAGACGCCGTTTTCCAGTATGTCGCGGCAGTTGCGGATGAATACCTCGTCTGCGTAGCTCATGATTCGGCTCCTTTCGAAAAAACAATGACACATCAGTTTATCACACGGACGGCGGGGTTGTAAATGGCGAAAGCCGAAAACGTGCCGCGCCGCGGTTATTTTACGAAAGGCATAAAAATGCAGGGTAAATTTGGTCAAAATGCCACGGAGATTTGACACGTTTTTTGCGCACAGACCGTCCCGTTTTCGGCTGCGGGATGCTATAATCAAAGAAGCGATACCCTAAATCATGAAACGGAGGATATCACATGAAGCACATGAAGAAATTGCTTTCTCTGCTGCTGGTGCTTTGCCTTGTGCTGAGCCTGAGCTGCACGGCATTTGCGGCCGGAGCGGAAAAGCCGCTGGACGGAAAGACCGTCATCCTGCACTCGAACGACGTGCACGGTGCGATCGATCTGTACGCGGCCATGGCAGCCCTGAAGGCGGACTATGAGGCGCAGGGCGCGGAGGTCATCCTTGCCGACGCCGGCGACTACAGTCAGGGCACCGTCTATGTCAGCGTCAACAAGGGCGCGGACGCGGTGACCATGATGAACGCGACCGGCTATGACGTTGTCACCCTCGGCAACCACGAGTTTGACTACGGCTATGCGCAGCTGGTGGAGAACATGAAGGCCGCCAAGTTCCAGGTCCTGTGTGCCGACGTGCTCGGTGCCGACGGCAAGACCATCTATGACGCCAACACCATCATCGAAAAGGGCGGCGTGAAGATCGGCTTCTTCGGTCTCGAGACGCCCGAGGCGCAGACCAAGGCCAACCCCAAGCTCATTCAGGGCCTGAAGTTCCTCGCCGGAGCGGACGGCAAGGAGCTCTATAACTGCGCGGCCGCACAGGTCGCAGACCTGAAGGCGAAGGGCGCAGACCTCGTCGTCTGCCTCGCGCATCTGGGCGTGGACGAGAGCTCCGAGCCCTACACCTCCTATGATCTGGCCAAGAACGTGCAGGGCATCGATTTCATCATCGACGGCCACTCCCACACCGTCATGACCGCCGGCCCGAACGGTGAGGCCATCCAGTCGACCGGCACGGCCTTTGCCAACATCGGCGTCATCACCATCGACAACGCCACGAAGAAGATCGTCGGCAACGAGCTCAAGGCCATCTGGCACACCGAGAAGAATGCCGACGGCAAGTCCGTCACCGTCGTTGACTACAAAACGCGCGACGAAAAGGTCGCCGCGGCCGCCAAGGCCATCATCGACCCCATCGACAAGGCATACGGCGAGAAGTTCGCCGTGAGCGAGGTGGCGCTCAACGGCGCGAAGGCGCCCAACGGCAACCGTGACTCCGAGACCAACCTCGGCGACCTGATCACGGACGCCATGCTCTGGAAGGTGCTTGCCGACGCGGAGATCACCGTTCCGGAGGAGAACGTGGTCGCCATCACCAACGGCGGCGGCATCCGCGCGAGCATCGGCGTGGGCGACGTCACGAAGAAGGACATCAACACCGTGCTGCCGTTCGGCAACACGCTCGCCGTGGTCTACGTGAAGGGCTCCGAGCTGCTCGAGGCGCTCGAGGCCAGCACGTACTGCACGCCGGAATCCATCGGCGGCTTCCCGCAGGTGGCGGGCATGCAGTTCACGGTCGCGACGTATGAAACGTACGACAAGAACGACGAATCCTATCCGAACTCCACGTACTACGGCCCCAAGACCATCAACCGCGTGACCATCGGCTCGATCAACGGCAAGGACTTTGACCCCGAGGCCACCTATGCCGTCATCACGAACAACTTCGTAGCCGGCGGCGGCGACACGTACTATGCGTTTGCCGCAGCCACCAACCAGTTCGACACCGGCCTGCCGCTGGACGAGGTGGTCATGGAATACATCACCAAGGAGCTCAAGGGCGTGATCGGCGAGACCTATGCCGAGCCTGCCGGCCGCATCGTGGTCGATCAGGGCGTCGCCCCGGCGATCGCCGATGTGCAGAGCATGGTCATGGGCGAGGCTTCCTACACGGCCGAGAGCTACAAGGCCTATGCCGCCGTCGAGGCCAAGCTGGCCGCCGCCGAGACCAAGGCCGAGCGCGTGGCGCTGTGCGCCGAGCTGCGCGCCGCGGTTTCCGGTCTGAAGGTTGTTGAAAACACGTTTGACGACGCCACGAGCGGCTGGTATAAGCCCGCCGTCGACTTTGCGCAGGCGTCCGGCCTGATGTCCGGCATGGGCGACAACAAGTTCGCCCCCGACGTCACGACGACCCGCGCCATGGTCGCGCAGGTGATGTATGAGCTCGCCGACGAGCCCGACGTGTCCGGTCTGACCTGCCCGCTGAGCGATGTCGACTCCACCGCGTGGTACGCGGATGCGGTCATCTGGGCCTACAACGCCGGCGTGGTCAGCGGCTATGAGGACGGCACGTTCCGCCCGGGCCGCGCCATCACCCGTCAGGAGATGGCCGTCATGTTCTACGGCATGCTCTTCGGTACGGATTCCATCCTCGCCGAGGATGACATCAAGCTCGCCCTCGGCGCGTTCAAGGACGGCGACACGGTCGCTTCCTGGGCACGCGAGGCGGTCGCTGTCTGCTACATCAGCGGGATCATGGTCGGTGACAACGGTTCCTTCAAGCCGACCGACCTGCTCAGCCGCGCGCAGCTCGCGCAGGTGTTCCGCAGCTTCTACGAGACGCAGCTGACCTTTGCGCTCGACGAGCTTCCGGCCGCGCCTGACCAGCCGAGCACGCCCGAGCAGCCCAGCACGCCTGTGCAGCCGAGCGCACCCGAGCAGCCCAGCATGCCCACCGCAGCGTAATTGCAATCCCCCCCGCCCGCACGGAGACCCGTGCGGGCGGTTTCGGCTTTGACAAACTCAGGAGACCGCTTCGGCGGTCTCCTTTTTGTGCGTTTTGCGCATGGGATCGTGCTTGACAATTCCGGAAAACCTTTTACAATATAGGGCGAACCGATCCGAAGAGTCTACAAGGAGGTTTTTGATATGAATCTGAACAAATATCTGGACATCGCACCCGAGGTGCAGCAGGCGCTCGCAGACGGCCGCCCGGTCGTCGCGCTCGAGAGCACGATCATCTCGCACGGCATGCCCTATCCGAAAAACGTCGAGACGGCGCTGCTCGTCGAGCAGACCCTGCGCGACAACGGCGCAGTGCCCGCCACCATCGCCATCCTCGGCGGCCGCCTGAAGGCCGGCCTGTCCAAGGAGGAGATCACCTACCTCGGCAAGAGCGGGCGCAAGGTCGCCAAGGTCTCGCGCCGTGACCTGCCGGTCATCTGCGCGCGCGGCATGGACGGTGCGACCACCGTCACCACGACGATGATGATCGCCCACATGGCGGGCATCTCCGTCTTTGCCACCGGCGGCATCGGCGGCGTGCACCGCGGCGCCGAGACGACCATGGACATTTCCGCCGACCTGGAGGAGCTGGCGCAGACGCCGGTCATGGTCGTGTGCGCGGGCGCGAAGGCCATCCTCGACCTCGGCCTGACGCTGGAGTATCTGGAGACGAAGGGCGTGCCCGTGCTCGGCTACGGCACGGACGAGCTGCCCGCGTTCTACACCCGCGAGAGCGGCCTCGGCGTCGACGCGCGCGTCGACACGCCGGAGGATCTGGCTGCGATCTTCCAGGCGCAGCGTGACCTCGGCCTCAAGACCGGCATGCTCGTCACGAATCCGATCCCGCAGCAGTATGCCATGGACAAGGCCGTCATCGACAAGGCCATCGATCAGGCGCTCGCCGAGAGCCATGAACAGGGCATCCACGGCAAGGAGACCACGCCGTTTCTGCTCGCGCGCGTGGCGGAGCTCACCGGCGGCGACAGCCTTGAGAGCAACATCCAGCTCGTGCTCAACAACGCCCGCGTCGCAGCCAAGACCGCTGTCGCCCTCTGCAAATGAAGGGCGGTGCGTGGCTCGTGCTCGCCGTGTCCATGCTGATGGGGCTCGGCCTCACCATCGGGGCGATCGCCTCACGCGGGCAGATGCGCACCGCCGTCGTGGTGGTGCTGTGTCTGGTCGGCATCGGCATCGTGCTTGCCGGTGCGGCGCTGAGCATCGGCATCGGCATTTTGTGAGCGCGCAAAGCTGCGCAAAAGTGTCAAAAAACACCGCAGGCCGGTCGGCCTGCGGTGTTTTGTGTATTTATGCCTTATTTCTCGTCGCCGGGCTGCGGCTTCGCAACGCGGAAGATCATGCGCGGGGTCTCGGTGCTGGCCTTCGTGTTCGGGGCGATGGATTCGGTGATGAACGAGTTGCCGCCGATGACGGAGTTTGCGCCGATGACGGTCTTGCCGCCGAGAATGGACGCGCCGGAGTAGATCGTGGCGTTGTCGCCGACGGTCGGGTGGCGCTTGCCGGTCACGGCGTGACCGTGGCGCGGACTGAGCGCGCCGAGCGTCACGCCCTGATAGAGCTTGACGTGGTCGCCGATGACCGTCGTCTCGCCGACGACGATGCCGGTGCCGTGGTCGATGAAGAAGTATTCGCCGATCTGGGCGCCGGGGTTGATGTCGATGCCGGTCGCGCCGTGGGCATATTCGCTCATGATGCGCGGGATGAGCGGCACGCCGCTCTCATACAGCTCGTGCGCGACGCGGTAGACGAAGATGGCATACAGGCCGGGGTAGGAGAAGATGACCTCCTCCTTGCTGCCGGCGGCGGGGTCGCCGTCGAAGTTTGCGGCCACGTCCTTCATGAGCATGGCCTGGATCTGCGGCAGACGGCACAGGAACCGGTCGCACACGGCGCTCGTGCGCGTGCGCAGCTCGGCCTCGTCCTTGATCGTGTTGGAAAACGCCAGGTGCACCTGCTCGCAGAGGTCGGTGTAGATCTCGCCGAGCAGGAACTCCGCAAACGTCTCGGCCGAGACGTGCGACACCGTGCCGCCCGCGAAATATGCCGGGAAGAACACCTTCTGCAGGTTCTCAATGATCTTGATGATGACCTTGCGGTCGGGCATGCGCAGCTGCTCGCTGTACATGGGTACCTCGGCCGTCTCGTAGCCGTTGGCGATCTGTGCCGCGACGGCGTGCAGCAGACTTTTTTGCGTCATGGTTGGGACACTCCTTCTTCTTTCACATAGCGCCACAGGCAAAAAACGCAGGAAGCGCGCGGCTTCCTGCGTTGCAAAACCATGTGGATGCATGGCGGACGCACCTTTTGGGCGCGGCCGTGGGTTTACCGGCAGAAAGCGACACTTCTTTGCGCACGACAACAACAGGTCGTCGGACATGCCGCGACCCGGATGCTGCTGCAGCTGCAAAGACGCATTGCTCAGGCTCCTTCCGGTTCATTTCCCCCGCTTAAGGGGAATTCCTCTTCTTGTATAACACGATATGCCGCGCTTGTCAAGTGCGTGACGGCTCAGTGCTTTTTCTTCGGCAGCTTCGTGATGCGGCCGTCGCCGTGGTCGATGTACGTGTTTTCGAGCACGTCGATCGTGCTGCGGCGCCAGTCGGCGATGTATTCCTCGCGCAGCGCCTTGCGCTCGGCCTGCTCGTCAGGCGTGAGGTCGCGCTCGCGCGCGATGCGCGTCAGCTCGCTGATGCGGTCCATCTTTTCCTGTGTCAAGGCGGATCCTCCTCTTAGTTTTTCAGGCTGTGCAGCGGAGCGGGGATGCGCCCGCCGCGGGCGATGAACTCGGCCGCGCTGCAGCGGTTGACCGGCATGACCGGCGCGCTGCCGAGCAGGCCGCCGAACGCCACCGTGTCGCCTACCTGCTTGCCGGGGGCGGGGATGATGCGCACGGCGGTGGTCTTATTGTTGATCATGCCGATGGCGGCCTCGTCCGCGATGATGGCGGAGATCGTCTCGGCCGGCGTGTCGCCGGGCACGGCGATCATGTCCAGCCCGACGGAGCACACGCACGTCATGGCCTCGAGCTTCTCGATCGTCAGGCGGCCGGCCTCGGCCGCGGCGATCATGCCGGCGTCCTCCGACACGGGGATGAACGCGCCCGATAGCCCGCCGACGTGGGACGACGCCATGACGCCGCCCTTTTTCACCGCGTCGTTGAGCAGCGCAAGCGCCGCCGTGGTGCCGGGCCCGCCGACGGACTCCAGCCCCATCTCCTCGAGCACGGCGGCCACACTGTCGCCGACGGCGGGCGTCGGCGCGAGCGACAGGTCCACGATGCCGAACGGCACGCCCAGCCGCGCGGACGCCTCCTGCGCCACGAGCTGGCCCATGCGCGTGATGCGGAAGGCCGTCTTTTTCACCGTTTCGGCCACGACGTCAAACGGCTGGCCGTGCACGCTCTGCAGCGCATGCTGCACCACGCCCGGCCCGGACACGCCGACGTGTACCTCGCACTCCGGCTCGCCCACGCCGTGGAACGCCCCGGCCATGAAGGGGTTGTCCTCCACGGCGTTGGCAAAGACGACGAGTTTGGCGCAGGCCATGCCGCCCTGCTCCGCCGTAAGCGCGGCGGCGCGCTTGACGGTGCGGCCCATCTCGGCCACGGCGTCCATGTTGATGCCCGCGCGCGTGGAGCCGACGTTCACGCTCGCGCAGACCAGCTCCGTCTCGGCCAGCGCCTCCGGGATGGAGGCGATGAGCACGCGGTCGGATTCCGTCATGCCCTTGTGCACGAGCGCGGAAAAGCCGCCGAGGAAGTTGACGCCGATCTCGTGCGCGGCGCGGTCGAGCGCCCGGGCATACGGCACAAAGGACTGCGCGCCCGTGCCCGCCGCGACGAGCGAGATCGGCGTGACGGATACGCGCTTATTGACGATCGGGATGCCGAACTCGGCCTCGATGTCCTCGCCCGTGCGCACAAGATTGCCTGCAAGGCGGCAGATCTTGTCGTATACCTTCGTGCAGCTGCGGGCGATATCCGTGTCCGCACAGTCGAGCAGGGAGATGCCCATCGTGATGGTGCGGATGTCGAGATGCTGCTGGTCGATCATGGCGATCGTCTGCAAAATTTCACTGCGGTTGATCATGGCTGTGTCCTCTCAGATGCGGTGCATGGCGTTGAAGATGTCCTCGCGCTGGGCGCGGATCTGCAGGCCGCGCTGCGCGCCGGCCTCGTCGAGCGTACGGGCGAGGTCAGCAAACGGGACGGTGCACTGCGACGCATCCACGAGCATGATCATCGTGAAATACTCCTGCAGCACCGTCTGGCTGATGTCCAGCACGTTCACACCGTACTGCGCCAGCAGGGCGGTCACGTCGGCGATGATGCCGACATGGTCTTTTCCGATCACGGTTACGATTGCACGCATAGATTGTCCTCCTTATTGACCGATCGCGCCGAGCTCGTCGAGATCGCGCTCGAACGCGGGAATGAAATGCTCCAGAAAATACTGTACCTCCGGCAGGGGAGAGGCCTCGAGCGCCGCGCGCGTCTGCGCCTCGGCGGAGAGAAACTCGTTGTTGCCGGCCTTGCGCTCCTCGATGCACTTGATGTAGGCCGAGAGCTTGTCGGCCGCCTTCACGAGCGGGTAAATGTCGCCGTCCTTGTCCTCGCTGAGCACGGCAGCATAGGTCTCCCGCAGCTCCGGCGGCAGCATACCGAGCAGCTTCTGCACGGCCAGATCCTCCACCGCGTGGTAGGCCGACATGATCTCGGCGTTGTGATACTTGATCGGTGTCGGCAGGTCGCCCGTGAGGATCTCCGACGCGTCGTGATACAGCGCCGCCGTCGCAAGGGCGTTGACGTCGCACGGCTTGCGGAAGATGTCGCGCCGGATCACGCCGAGCGCGTGCGCGAGCACCGCGACCATGTGGCTGTGCTCCTGGATGTTCTCGGGCAGGGCGTTGCGCATCAGCCCCCAGCGCGCGATGTAGCGCATACGCGAAATGAGCGCAAAGAAGTTGGAATCCATCGTTTGCTCCTCTCAAAAAACGGAAAATTTACAATCTGGGCACATTTTATCATGCCGTTCGGGGAATGTAAACACGAAAAAGTGTTGCAATATCAGGTTTTCCATGCTAAAATGCAGATTTGTGCAAACAGAAATATCTAAAAATATGTGATTCTCTTTGAGGAAGTGTGCAAAATGGAGAAATTGAGAAACATCGCCATCATCGCCCACGTTGACCACGGCAAGACCACGCTGGTCGACGAAATGCTCAAGCAGAGCGGTGCGTACCGCGAGCATCAGGAAGTCGTCGAGCGCGTCATGGACTCCAACGATCTGGAGCGCGAGCGCGGCATCACGATCCTGGCCAAGAACACCGCCGTGCGCTACGGCGACACGAAGATCAACATTGTCGACACCGCCGGGTCACGCCGACTTCGGCGGCGAGGTCGAGCGTGTCCTGAAGATGGTCAACGGCGTCATCCTGCTCGTGGACGCCGCCGAGGGCCCCATGCCGCAGACGCGCTTCGTGCTCAGCAAGGCGCTCGAGCTCGGCCACCGCGTCATCGTTGTCATCAACAAGATCGACCGCCCCGACCAGCGCATCCACGAGGTCATCGACGAGGTGCTCGAGCTGCTCATGGACCTCAACGCCACCGACGAGCAGCTTGACTCGCCCATGCTCTTCTGCTCCGGCCGTCAGGGCACCGCGTCCTACTCTCCGGATGTGCCGGGCAAGGATCTGCGCCCGCTGTTCGAGACGATCCTGGAGTACATCCCCGCGCCGGAACAGAATGTCGACGCGCCGTTCCAGATGCTCGTGTCGTCCATCGACTACAATGAGTTCGTCGGCCGCATCGCCATCGGCCGCATCGAGCGCGGCGTCATCCGCCAGAACGAGGAGATCGCCGTGTGCAACTACCACCAGCCGGATGCGCCGGCCAAGAAGGCCAAGGCCGTGTCCATGTATGAGTTCGAGGGCCTGCAGCGCGTGCCCGTCACGGAGGCGGAGGCCGGCAGCATCATCGCCATGTCCGGCATCGGCGACATCACCATCGGCGACACGATCTGCGCGCCGAGCTGCGTCGAGCCGATCGAGTTTGTCAAGATCTCCGCGCCCACGATGGAGATGACCTTCTCCGTCAACGACGGCCCGTTTGCCGGCCGCGAGGGCAAGTTCGTCACCAGCCGCCAGATCCGCGAGCGGCTCTACCGCGAGACGCTCAAGGACGTGTCTCTGCGCGTGACCGATCTCGAGGGCGCGACGGATTCGTTCAACGTCGCCGGCCGCGGCGAGATGTCGCTGTCCATCCTCATCGAGACCATGCGCCGCGAAGGCTATGAGTTCCAGGTCTCGCCCCCGCGCGTGCTCTATCAGACGATCAACGGCCAGAAGTGCGAGCCCATCGAGCGCCTCGTCGCGGATGTCCCGACCGATGCGGTCGGCTCCGTGATCGAAAAGCTCAGCGCCCGCAAGGGTGAGCTGCAGCAGATGGAGCCCATCGGCAAGCGCACGCGGCTGGAGTTTCTCGTGCCGGCGCGCGGCCTGTTCGGCTACCGCAACGAGTTCATGACCGACACGAAGGGCGAGGGCATCATGGCCTCCGTCTTTGACAGCTACGCCCCGTACAAGGGCGACCTCAGCCGCCGCAATACCGGCTCGCTCGTCTCGTTCGAGACCGGCGAGAGCATCACCTACGGCCTGTACAACGCGCAGGAGCGCGGCCAGCTGTTCATCGGCGCGGGCGTGCCCGTGTATGCCGGCATGGTCGTCGGCGTGTCGCCGAAGCAGGAGGATATCACCGTCAACGTCTGCAAGAAAAAGCAGCTGACGAACACCCGTGCCGCCGGCTCTGACGATGCGCTGCGCCTCGTGCCGCCGCGCAAGCTGAGTCTGGAGCAGAGCCTGGAGTTCCTCGCGGACGACGAGCTGCTCGAGGTCACGCCCAAGAGCCTGCGCATCCGCAAGCGCATCCTCGACCACGAGCGCCGCATGAAGGCTGCGCACGGCAAGGGCGCAAAATAAATCTTTACAAGCGCGCCGCGATGTGCTATTGTAAAACAGTCCATGTGCCCGGATCCGGGGTCTGGCCGCTTTGCAGCGGTTCCTTTCCGCCCGGTTCTGCGCCAGCGGATACGAAATAAAGAAAGGAATGTATCACCATGATCACCAAGACCGAAAAGACCGCAGTCATCGAAGCCAACAAGACGCACGAGGGCGACACCGGCTCGCCGGAGGTCCAGATCGCCATCCTCACCGAGCGCATCCGTCAGCTCACCGAGCACCTGAAGGTGCACCCGAACGACAAGCACAGCCGTCTGGGCATGTACAAGATGGTCGGCAAGCGCCGCCGTCTGCTCGACTACCTCGCCAAGAAGGACATCGAGCGTTATCGTGCGATCATTGCAAAGCTGAACATCCGCAAGTAAGTTCGGCTTTTCCGAAGGGTATGAACGTTTGAAAGCAGGGGGATAATTTCATATTGTCCCCCTGCTTTTTCGTTCGCCCCGGCAGCCCATTTTCGGGAGCGCCGCTGCCCAGTATTTGAATCTGCGCCCCATCGCGTATGGGACGCGGATGCAAGTGCTGGCTCTGGCGTTTCCGCCGACAAAAGAAAGGAGCACCAGAACCATGATCATCACCACGCACAAGCAGTTCCCCAACTACAAGCGCTACGAGATCGAGTACGAAGGCCGTCCCCTCGTGATGGAGACCGGCAAGCTCGCCGAGCTGTGCAACTCCGCCGTCCTCGTCAGCTACGGCGAGACGACCGTGCTCGTCACCTGCACGGCTTCCGCCCGCCCGAAGGACGGTGTGGATTACTTCCCGCTGTCCGTCGACTTCAACGAAAAGCTCTACGCCGTCGGCCGCATCCCCGGCAGCTTCATGCGCCGCGAGGGCAAACCCAGCCTGCCCGCCGTGCTGGCCAGCCGCCTGATTGACCGCCCGATGCGCCCGCTCTTCCCGAGCGACCTGCGCAACGACGTCATCATCGCCTGCGAGGTGCTGTCCGTCGACCGTGACTGCAGCCCGGAGATCACCGCCATGATCGGCGCGAGCGCCGCGGTGAGCATTTCCGACGTGCCGTTCAACGGCCCCATCGCCGGTATCGTTCTCGGCTGGGACGGAGAGAAGTACCTCTTCAACCCCACGCAGGAGCAGCGCAAAACCAACCGCATGACCACCACCATCGCGGCAACGCATAAGAAGATCGTCATGATCGAGTCCGAGGCCGATCAGGTGCCGGACGACGTCATGTACGAGGGCATCGTTCAGGCTCATGCGCATCTGCAGCCCGTGCTCGACCTCATCGACAAGATGGTCAGCGAGATCGGCAAGCCGAAGTTCGAGTATGAGCACGCCTCCTTTGACGAGGAACTGTTCGACCTCCTGTGCGCCAACGAGATGGAGGCCATGGAGTACTGCATGGACACCGACGACAAGAACGTGCGCGAGGCGCGCGTGAACGAGTGGATCGCCGCCGTGCAGGAGAAGTATCTTGACGAGCATCCGGACATGATGCAGTTCATGGACGAGATCCTCTACAAGATGCAGAAGAAGATCGTCAAGAAGTGGCTGCTCGCCGGTCACCGTGTTGACGGCCGCAAGATGAACGAGATCCGCCCGCTCGATGCCGAGGTCGGCGTGATCCCGCGCGTGCACGGCTCGGGCCTGTTCACCCGCGGCCAGACGCAGGTGCTGTCCATCGCCACGCTTGCCACGCTGTCCATGGCGCAGAAGCTCGACACCATCTGGGAAGAGGAAGAAAAGCGCTTCATGCACCACTACAATATGCCGCCGTACTCCACCGGCGACGCCCGCGCCGCCCGCAGCACCAACCGCCGCGAGTACGGCCACGGCGCGCTCGTTGAGAAGGCGCTGCAGTGCGTCATCCCGCCGGTCGAGGAGTTCCCGTACGCCATCCGTGTGGTGTCCGAGGTGCTCTCGTCCAACGGCTCGACGTCGCAGGGCTCCATCTGCGGCTCCACGCTCGCACTCATGGACGCCGGCGTGCCCATCAAGGCGCCGGTCGCCGGCATCTCCTGCGGCCTGATCCAGGACGGCGACGACTTCACCACCTTTATCGACATTCAGGGCGTTGAGGACTTCCACGGCGAGATGGACTTCAAGGTCGCCGGCACGAAGCAGGGCATCACTGCCATCCAGATGGACCTGAAGAACGACGGCCTCAAGCACGAGATCGTCAAGGAGGCGTTCCGCATGACGCGCGAGGCGCGCTTCCAGATCCTCGACGAGATCATGCTCAAGGCGATCGCCGAGCCGCGCAAGGAGCTGGCGGATTCCGCCCCGAAGATGATCCAGATGAAGATCAACCCCGACAAGATCCGCGAGGTCATCGGCTCCGGCGGCAAGGTCATCCAGAAGATCTGCGCCGACACCGGCTGCAAGATCGACATCGAGGACGACGGCTCCATCTTCATCGCCTCCGAGGACATCGAGGCCTGCCGCGCCGCGCGCCAGACTATCGAGAACATCGTCTTTGAGCCGGAGGTCGGCGAGCTGTACTACGGCAAAGTCTCCAACATCCGCAGCGAGTTCGGCGCATGGGTCGAGCTGGCTCCGGGCAAGGACGGCCTCGTCAAGATCAAGGATCTCGAGTTCAAGCGCACCGAGAAGGTCGAGGACGTGCTCAAGATCGGCGACATGACCTGGGTCAAGGTCATGAACGTTGACGACCGCGGCCGCATCGACCTGTCCCGTAAGGACGCGATGCGCGAGAAGGGTCTCATGTAATCTCGATATCAGCACAACTGTGTGGGCGGGGTGCAAGACACTCCGCCCCTTTTTCACGGGGGGGGCACAGCACATCATGTACGAAAAACGAACGCTGCCGAACGGCGTGCGCATGGTCTACGAGCACATGCCGCACGTGCGCTCGGCGGCCATCGGCGTGTGGATCGGCGTCGGCTCGCGCTACGAATCGCCGAGCAATGCCGGCAGCGCGCACTTCATCGAGCATATGCTCTTCAAGGGGACGGCGCAGCACACCGCCTCGGAGCTGGCAGAGCGCATGGACGCCATCGGTGGTCAGGTAAACGCCTACACCACGCGCGAGGGCACGTGCTACTATGCGCGCGTGCTCGACGAGCACCTTGACCGCGCGGGCGACCTGCTGGCCGAGATGCTCTTCACCTCGAACTTTGCCGAGGCGGACGTGGCCAACGAGCGCGGCGTCATCCGCGAGGAGATGGACATGTACGCCGACACGCCGGAGGATCTGGTCACGGAGCGGCTCATCGGCGCGGCCTTTCCCGGCACGCTCGGGCGTCCGGTGCTCGGCCGTCCGGCCACGATCGAGCGGCTGACGGGGGCGCAGCTGCGCGCGTTTCAGCTTGCGCACTACATCGCGCCGCGCATCGTCGTCGCCGTGTCCGGCAGCTTTACGGAAGAGAACCTTGCGCACCTGGCGGCGCACTTTTCGTGGCTGCCCGCGCGGCCGGATCTCACGATGCGCCGCGGCAGCTACACCCCGGCCTTCACGCTCAAGCGCAAGGCCATCGAGCAAAACCAGATCAGCATCGGCTTTCCCGGTCTGCCGACGGGGTCGGAGGCGCGCTTTACCATGGCGCTGCTCTCGTCCATTCTCGGCGGCAATATGTCCTCGCGCCTGTTTCAGACCGTGCGCGAGAAAAACGGCCTCTGCTACGCCGTGTACAGCTACACGGCGGGCTTTCTCGACTGCGGCATGTTCGCCGTCTCCGCTGCCGTCGGCCGCGAGACGGAGCAGCGCGCCCTCGCGCTCATCCGCGACGAGCTCGAGCGCTTCCGCACCGACGGCGTTACGCAATCGGAGCTCGACCGCGCGCGCGAACAGGTGCACGCGAGCGTGCTCATGGCGGAGGAATCCACCGCAGCGCGCATGAACAAGCTCGGCTATTCTGAGCTGTACCTCGGCCGGGTGCTCCCGGCGGACGAGGTGCTCGCGCGCTACGACGCCGTCACGCGTGAGGACATCCTCGGCCTCGCGCGCGAGACGCTGGACTTTGACCGCGTGTCGTTCTCGGCCGTCGGCCGCCTGCGGCCGCAGGAGGAATACGAGCAGCAGCTCAAGGGATAACAAAAACGCCGCGGAAGCCTCCGCGGCGTTTTCTTTTTCAGTCGTCCGGCTCGCCGGTCATGACCGTGCGCCGGATGCGGCGGATACCACACCCGCGCCGCTTGCGCAAGGGGGCGGATCCTGCCGCCATGTATCGCAAAACGGAACCCCGGCGGCTTCCGCTCGAAGCCGCCGGGGTCGTTTTCGCTTTTCAGGCGTTTTGGATCAGCAGCTCTGCGATCTGCACGCAATAATTGGTGGCTGCGCCCTTGCGCACCTGGTCGCCGCAGCACCAGAGACACAGACCGTTGGGATCGGTCAGGTCGGGACGGATGCGGCCGACGAACACGAGATCCTGATCCGACGTGTCGAGCGGCATGGGATACTGCAGCGCGTCGAGATCGTCCACGAGGCGGCAGCCGGGGGCGGCGGCGATGGCCGCGCGCGCCTCGTCCACGGAGATGTGGTGCGCGAAGTGCACGGCGGCGGAGATGGAGTGGCTGCGCACGACGGGCACGCGCACACAGGTGCACGCCACGTTCATGTCCGGCAGGTGCAGGATCTTGCGGCCCTCGTTCTGGAGCTTCATCTCCTCGGAGGTGTAGCCGTCGCACTGCTCGCCGCCGATCTGCGGGATGACGTTGTAGGCGATCTGGTGCGCGAACACCTTCGGCGCGTAGACCTTGCCGTCGCGCAGGGCGTCGATCTCGTTTTGCAGCTCGATCGGGCCGCCCGCGCCTGCGCCGGACACGGCCTGATACGTCGAGACGACCATGTCGCGGATGGGCGAGAGCTTGCGCAGCGCGTTGATGGCGGTCAGCGTGATGGTGGTCGAGCAGTTGGGGTTTGCGATGATGCCGTGGTGCAGCTTCACGTCGCCGGCGTTGATCTCCGGCACGACGAGCGGCACGTTCGGGTCGAGACGGAAGGCCGAGGAGTTATCCACGAATACGGCACCGGAGCGCACGATCGCGGGGGCGAACGCTCGGCGATGTCGTTTTCCGCCGCACCGAGGACGATGTCCATGCCGGCGAAGGCGGCGTCCGTCGCCTCCTCGACGACGATGTCCTGCCCCTGCCACGACACGACCTTGCCGGCCGAGCGGGCGCTCGCGAGCAGGTGCAGCTCCCCGACGGGGAAGCTGCGCTCGGCGAGGATCTTCATCATTTCCTGACCCACGGCGCCGCTTGCGCCGAGGATGGCAACACGATACTGCTTCATATCTGAAAACTTCCTTTCTTACTTCACAAAGCTGTTATACAGGACCTGAATGGCGGGGGCGAAATCCTTCGTGTCCACGCCGACGATGATGTTGAGCTCGTCCGGTCCCTGCGAGATCATGCGGATGTTGATGCCGTGCTCGCCGAGGGCGGCGAAGATGCGGCCCGACGTGCCGGGACGGAACACCATCTTCCGGCCGACGGCCGCGACGATGGAGATGTTCTCCGTCACGTGCAGGTGATCCGGCTTGAGCTGCTTTTCCAGCTCGCCGAGCACGGAATACAGACACGGGGCGATCTTCTCGCTCGGCACGACCAGCGACAGGCAGTCGATGCCGCTGGGGGCATACTCGATGCTCACGCCGTTGCGCTCGAACACCTCGAACACTTGCCGGAACGCGCCCACGCTCGAGGACATACCGGTCTTGGCAATGGTGACGATGGAGTAGTTTTTCTTGCCCGCGATGCCGGTGATGAGCCGCCCGTCATCCACGTCGTCAAACGACTCCATGATGAGCGTGCCGGGGTGGTCAGGGTCGTTGGTGTTGCGGATGTTGAGCGGGATATTCTTCTCTCGCACGGGGAACACCGTCCCCTCGTGCAGCACCTGCGCGCCGACGAAGCTCAGCTCGCGCAGCTCGTTATACGTGATGCGCTCGATCGGCAGGCGGGTCAGGCACGATGCGGCGGGTCTGCCATGAGGATGCCGGACACGTCCGTCCAGTTTTCATACACGTCGGCATTGAGCGCCGCGGCCGCGAGCGCGCCGGTGATGTCGCTGCCGCCGCGGGAGAAGGTGCGGATCTTGCCGTCGGGCGTCACGCCGTAAAAGCCGGGGATGACGACGCTGCGCCCCTCGGCCAGCCGCTGCAGCGCGGCGTAGGACGCCTCCTTGTCGATCGTGCCGTCGAAGCGGAAGCGCACCCACAGCTCCGCGTCGAGAAACGAGTAGCCGAGGTAGTCCGCCATGAGCAGGGCGGAGAAATATTCGCCGCGCGACACGAGCTCCTCTTCCGAGATACCGCTGCGCAGCTGCTGGCGCAGCACGTCGAGCTCTGCCTCGATGTCGACGCTCAGCCCGCACTCATCGCGGATGGCGATGTAGCGCTCGCAGATCATCTGAAAGATGCTCTCGCAGCTCACGCCGTACTGCAGATGCGCGTGGCAGAGGTAGAGGAGGTCTGTGAGCTTGTGGTCGTCCGCGTCGCGCTTTCCGGCAGCGGACACGACGATGACCCTGCGCGCGGGATCGGCGCGCACGATGTCGCGCACTTTTCAAACTGCTTGGCGTCCGCCATCGACGAGCCGCCGAATTTTGCAACCTTGAGCATGGCGTCCTCCTTATTGCAGCGCGGCAAAGAAGCTCTCACCGTCCTGCTCCAGCGCCTGCGCCATGAGCGCGTGCATCCGGCTCACGGGGATCGGCTGCGTGATGACGGCACCGTCCCAGTCGCCCTCGGAGAGGGCGACCAGCTCCGGCAGCGCGGCGCGCGTGCGCACGTAGTAGCGGTGCTGCACGCCGGAATTGTCCGGCACGGCCGGGACGAAGGAATCGGTGTAGAAGGCGTGCACGCCGCGCGTGATGTCCACCAGATCCTGCACGACGTTGTAGGCAGTCGGGTAGCGCCCCGCGCCCTGACCGAAGAAGCTCTGCACGCCCATACGGTCGCCGTCCATGCTGATGAGGTTGAAGTTCGCGGGCACGGCGGCCTCGAGCGCGTCGCTGCCGAGCAGCGTCGGCTCTACGTAGGCGCTGATGCTGCCGCCGCGCTGCTCGGCGGCGGCGATCAGCTTGCACGTGCAGCCGTGCGCCTGAAAGCGCGCGATGTCTGCCTTGCGCACGTTGCGGATGCCGGACACCGGCACGTCCGCCTCGCGCAGCGACACGCCGAAGGCGACGTTTGCGGACAGGATCAGCTTGCGCTGGATGTCCAGCCCGTCGATGTCGGCCGAGGGGTCGGCCTCGGCATAGCCGAGCGTCTGCGCCTGCGCGAGCACGTCGGCAAAGTCCACGTCGCTGTCGTGCATCGCGTCCATGATGTAGTTGGTCGTGCCGTTGAGGATGCCCCAGACGCGGGAGATGTGGTTGGCGCGCGCGGCCTTTTCGAGGTTTGTCAGCCACGGGATGCCGCCGCCGACCGCCGCCGTGCACCGCAGCGCCGCACCGTGCTCCTTGGCGAGCGCTGTGAGCTCGTCATAGTAGCGGCACATGAGGTATTTGTTCGAGGATACCACGTTCTTCCGGCGCGCAGCGCAGCCGCCACGTACTCATACGCCGGGTGCAGACCGCCCATGACCTCCACGACGGTGTCCACCGCGGGGTCGCTGAGAATGTCCTGCATCTCATACGTGGTTCGGGCTGTCAGCTCGCCGAGATCGCGCCGGCACAGCACCCACGCTGTGCGGATATCGTCCCGGTCGGCGAGCATATCGTAAACGCCCCTGCCGACAACGCCAAAACCAAGAAGTCCGATGTTCATGATGTTCCCTCACTTTAGATCCGATGAAAATTGCCCGCGATGTAGCGGACATATGTTTTTCGAGCGAGAACAATATACCACGTGCGGCCGCAGATTGCAAGGGGGCGCGGACACTTTTCGCCGAAAACGGCAAAAAACCGGCAGAAGCGAGCTTCTGCCGGCTGCCTTTGTGCAGTTTTACGGCGCGGCGTCCGGCTGCGTCAGCCAGAGCAGCGCGCCGAGGAGAAAAAACAGCATCGCCGTGGTGCTGCGGGCGCTGTACAACCACGGCAGCATCACACCGGCCGCGGACAGCACAACGCTGGCGCCCAGAATTGCCAGACACAGGCCGAACAGCACCCGGACGAGCGGGTGCACCCAGGGCGCACAGCGCCGCGGCCGCAGACGCGTGACCATGTGCAGCGCTGCAGCAGCGTCCACGCCAGCGCGCACAGCAGCAGCGGCTCGGTTATGAGCATGGCTGCCAACGGCGCCATGTCTCCGCGCTGGTACTGCCGGAGACAGACCGCGTGCAGGTATGCCCACAGCCCGGCCAGTACGAGCGTGACGGCCCCCATGATGCACACCCTGCGCAGCGCTGCCCGGCGGGCATCGGCGGATGGCGCCCCGTCCAGCAGCTCCGTGAGCTCGACGCCGAGCGCGTCTGCGAGCCGCTGCAGCGTCTCCACGTCCGGGCGGGAGCGGCCGGTCTCGTAATTCGATATGGTCTGCCGCGTCGTGTGCACGGCCTGCGCCAGATCGTCCTGCGTCAGATGCCGGCGCGTGCGGGCGCGGCGGATGTTGGCCCCAATGTCGCGCATGGTGTTCACCTCGCCCAAAGCATACCATGTGCGCGGCGATTTGTCACGCAAAGGTTCTTTGCGCGCGTGAAAAAACCGGCGGGCTCGTGTCCCGCCGGTCGTGTTTTTACGGTTTTTTACTGTCCGCGGTTTTTCAGCGCGGTCAGGTAGGGGTTGAAGCGGCGCTCGGTCTCGAGCGTGGAGCAGTCCATATGGCCGGGGTAGACCTCGTAATCGCCGGGCAGCGCCGCGATCTTCGCCAGCGACTGCAGCTCGACCTCCATGCTGCCGCCCTCAAAATCCGTGCGGCCGCAGGAGCCGGCAAAGAGCGTGTCGCCGGTGAAGAGCGCGTCACCGCAGATGAGCGTCACGCCGCCGGGCGTGTGGCCGGGCGTCTCCATGACGCGGAAGGTCAGATTGCCGACCCTGACCTCGTCGCCCTCCTTATAAAAGATGGTGCCCTCGGGCGGGACGAACGAGTAGCTGTCGAACGCGACGGCCGTGCCCGCGTCGAGCGCGTTCATGTACACGGGCGCGCCGGTCTCCTCGTGCACGGCGTAGACGGCGCCGGTGTGGTCGTAGTGACCGTGCGTGAGCAGGATGGCGCGGCAGGTGAGGTGGTTGTCCTCGAGGTAGTAGAGGATGGTGTTGGACTCGTCGCCCGGGTCGATGACGGCGCACTCGAGCGTGGTCTCGTCGGTGACGATGTAGCAGTTGGTCATGAGGTGCCCGACGGGCAGACATTTGATGAGCATGGGGTAGCCTCCTTTATAATTGATCGGTATCGAGCAGGATGGTAACGGGGCCGTCGTTGACGGACGCGACTTGCATATCCGCGCCGAACTCGCCCGTGCGCACGTGAAGCCGCGGGCCGACAGCCGGCGATCACGCGCTCATAGAGCGGCACGGCGGTCTCCGGCCGGGCGGCGGCCGTGAAGCCGGGGCGGCGGGAGCGGCAGTCGGCAAAGAGCGTGAACTGGCTCACAATGAGCAGCTCTGCGCCCGCGTCGGTGGGATTGACGTTCATTTTGCCATTGGCATCCTCAAACACGCGCAGGCCGCAGATGCGGTCGACGATGCGGTCGGCTTCGGCCTCGGTGTCGGACACGTGCACGCCCAGCAGGACGAGAAAGCCCCGGCTGATGCGGCTGTATTCGGCGCCGTCGATGGTGACGGATGCCTCGGTGACGCGGGTGATGACAGCTCTCATGCTTTGCCCTCCTGTTTGGCTTTCCCTGCGTTTTTGGCGTGCTCGGCCTGCAGCTCCGCCGTGTTTGCGGTGGCCTTCGCGATGTCGGACGCACCGCTGCGCGAGATGCGGATGACGCCGCGGACGGCGCTCAGGCGGCTGATGATCGTGCGCAGCTCGGCCAGATCGTGCACCTCGACCGTGATCGTGATGGTCGAGCGGCCGCTGTCCACGTCGCGCGCGGTGAGCGTGCGCACCTTGGCGTTGAGCGTGTTGAGCGCGGTGGCCACGTCCATCACGAGACCCGAGCGCTGTGCGCTGAGCAGCGTGAGCGTCGTGCCGTAGGAATCGGTGGTGTGCTCCGCCCAGCTCACGCGGATCCAGCGGCCGGCGGTCTCCGGATTGTCGCGGCTGGCGAGGTAGTTTTCACAGTCTGTGCGGTGGATGGACACACCCGCGCCGCGCGTGATGAAGCCGATGATGCTGTCGCCGGGTACCGGCGTGCAGCAGCGGGAGAATTTGATGAGGCAGTTATCGAGCCCCTCGACGAGGATGCCGTGCACGGCGTGGCGCGCTCGCTTGTTGCGGCGCTCGGCCGCCTCGTTGATGCGGTCGATGGCGTTTTTCTGGTTGGCCTTCTGGCTGCGCAGGATCTCGTCGCGGATGCGGTTGACGGTGCGCGTGGCGGTCACGCCGCCGTAGCCGATGGCGGCGTACAGATCGTCGAGCGAGGTGAAGGCCAGCCGCTTGAGGATCAGCGGCAGGATCTCGTCGCCCATGATGTCGGCCGGGGCGATGCCGTTGGCGCGCAGCTCGCGCTCAAACTGCTCCTTGCCGTGGACGATGTTCTCCTCGCGGCGCTCTTTTTTGAACCACTGCTTGATCTTCGTGCGCGCGGCACCGCTCTTGGCGAGACTGAGCCAGTCGCGGCTCGGGCCGGGCGCGTTTTTCGATGTGCGGATGTCCACAATGTCGCCGTTTTGCAGCACGTAGTCGAAGTTCACGATGCGGCCGTTGACCGTTGCGCCGACCATGCTGTTGCCAATCGCGGAGTGGATGCTGTAGGCGAAGTCGATCGGCGTCGCGCCGGCGGGCAGGTTGATCACGTCGCCCTTCGGCGAGAACACGAACACCTCGTCGGCGAACATATCCACCTTCAGATTGTGGAAAAAGTCCTGCGCGTCGGACTCCTGCTGCGTCTCGAGCAGGCGGCGGATCCACGCGAACTTCTCCTCGTCGCCGGCCTTGGTGCCTTCACCGCTGCCGGTCTTGTATTTCCAGTGCGCCGCGACGCCGTACTCCGCCGTCATGTGCATCTCCCACGTGCGGATCTGCACCTCGAACGGGATGCCCTCCGAGCCGATGACCGTCGTGTGCACGCTCTGGTACATATTCGGCTTCGGTGTGCTGATATAATCCTTGAAGCGGCCGGGCAGCGGCTTGTACATATCGTGGATGATGCCGAGCACGTTGTAGCAGTCGGGGATCGTGTCCACGATCACGCGGAACGCGCACAGGTCAAAAATACCGTTGATGTCGAGCTTCTGCGCGTACATCTTGCGGTAGATGCTGTAGATGTGCTTGATGCGGCTCGAGATGGTGGCGTGCACGCCGTCGAGCTCCAGCCGCTCGCGGATCTGCGTGCGCATCTCGTCCATGAACTTTTCCAGCGTCGGCATACGCGCCTCGAGCGCGTCCGTGATGGCGCGGTAGCCCTCGGGGTCGAGGTAGAGCAGCGAGAGGTCTTCAAGCTCCCACTTGATCTTCTGCATGCCGAGGCGGTGCGCGATGGGTGCGTAGATCTCCATCGTCTCAAGGGACTTGATGCGCTGCTTCTCCTCGCTCTGGTAGGCCATCGTGCGCATGTTGTGCAGACGGTCTGCCATCTTGATGAGGATGACGCGGATGTCCTTGGCCATGGCCAGCAGCATCTTGCGCATATTCTCCATCTGCTGTTCTTCGACGCTTGTATACTGCACGCGCGTGAGCTTCGTGACACCCTCGACGATGTCAGCCACCGAGGTGCCGAAGCTGCGCGCGATGTCGTCATGCGTGAGCGAGGTGTCCTCGATCGTGTCGTGCAGCAGCGCCGAGATGATCGAGTCCTCGTCGAGCCCCATCTCCGCCGTGATGATGGCGGCGGCGATGCAGTGCGACACGTAGGGTGAGCCGTCGCGGCGCTTCTGGCCGGAGTGGGCCCGGTCGGCACACTCGAAGGCCGCGCGCACGCGGCCGAGATCCGCCGGGATGCCGGCGGAGGTGATCTTCTGTTCCAGCTCCTGATAGTGCGCCTCGAGGTCGTAGGGCTTCGGCGTCGCGTTTTCGGCGCGGGTCGCTTCAGACATAGGGTCGCTCCTTTCCGAAAAGGAATGGGAATTTCCTGAAAATGTTTCATAGCAGCTTCTGGCGGCGCTCGCGCAGCGTCTGCAGCAGCTTCGACGCGCCGAGATCCACCTTGCCGCTGGTCGGCAGCGGGCGCAGGTGCAGCGTCTCCCCGTTGAAATCGACGGCGGCGAGTCCCATCTCGGCCATGACGCGCAGGCACACGCAGAATTTCTCCGGGCGCATGGGCGCGCGCGCGGGCAGCTCCCCGAGCGGGAAGGACACCGGCGCGCTCAGCCAGCGCCACGCCACGGCGAAATCCGCCCGCAGGGGATAGAGATCCACCGTGTCCCACGCGGGCACGCACTGGTTTTTGAGCAGCGCGCTGCACAGCGGCAGCGGGTCGCTCGGGCGCACGTCGGTCACGAGCAGCTGCACGCTGCGGCGGCCGCGGAATTCGTTGATCTGCGGCGTGAAGGCCACATCCGCCCACTGGCCGATGCGCACGCCGAGCTCCGCCGGGGTGCAGGAGAAGAAGATGCCGGCATAATTATACCCGCCCTTGGCAAAGTGCAGCCGCAGATGGCGGCCGCCGCCGATGGGCACGGCGTTGACGAGCCGCGCACCGGTGATGCACAGCAGGGGCTTGGGGTTGCCGTTGCCGCACGGCTCGAGCGCGTCGAGCGACTCGATGCACGCCATGGTCAGCAGGTGCGGATCGTCCACGCGCAGGTCGCACGTGAGCTCCGGCAGGTCGTCGGCCGGGTTCTGGCGGTAATACTCGCCGAGCGCGCGGCGGAAGCGGTCGATGTTTTCCCGCCGGATGGTCAATCCGGCTGCCAGCGCGTGGCCGCCGAAGCCCTCGAGATACTCCGAGCAGGCGCTCAGAGCGTTATACAGGTTGAAGCCGCCGAAGCTGCGGCACGAGCCCTTGCCGCGATCGCCGTCGCAGCAGATCATGATCGTCGGCAGGTGGAACTCCTCACTCAGGCGCGAGGCGGCGATGCCGATCACGCCCTGATGCCACGTGTCGCTTGCGAGCACGAGCGGTGCGCGCGGCGGATAGCGGCACGCGATGGCCGAGGCCTCCTCCCAGATCTGCTGCTCGAGCTCCTGCCGCTCGCGGTTGAGCTGGCAGAGGCCGGCGGCGTAGCGGTCGGCGTCGGCGCTGTCCTGTGTCAGCAGCAGCAGCGCGGCAATGGCCGTTTTTCCGAGGCGGCCGGCCGCGTTGATGCGCGGCGCGAGCGTGAAGCCGATGGTCGTGGCCGTGACGGGCCGTCCCTCCGCGCCGCACTCGTGCAGCAGCGCACGGATGCCGGGGCGCGGGCTGGTGTTGATCTGCGCCAGACCCTGCGCCACGAGGTAGCGGTTTTCGCCCGTGAGGGGCATGACGTCGGCCACCGTGCCGATGGCGACGAGGTCGCCGTAGTCGCGCAGCACCTGCGTGCTGTCGCCCTCGAGCGCGCACAGCAGCTTAACGCCACGCCCACACCAGCGAGCCCGCCGTTCGGATACTGCGAGCCGGGACGCTTCGGGTCCACGACGGCCACAGCGTTCGGGATCGCCTGCCCGCTGCATTCGTGGTGGTCGGTGATGACCATGTCGATGCCGCGCTGCAGGGCGTAGTTCGTCTCGTCGATGGCGGTGATGCCGCAGTCGACGGTGATGATGAGCGTGATGTCGTCGGCGCGCTGGAGGCTTGTGATCGCGTCCATGTTCAGGCCGTAGCCCTCCTCGATGCGGTCGGGGATGTACGGGTGCACGGGCACGCCGCGGCGGCGCAGATAGTCCGTGAGCACGCACGTCGACGTGATGCCGTCGACGTCGTAGTCGCCGAAGACGGCCACGTGCTCCCGCCGCTCAATGGCGGCGCGGATGCGCGCGACGGCTTTGTCCATGTCCTGCAGGAGCATGGGGTCGAACGCGCTCTGGTCGCCGCCGCTGAGAAAGGTGCGCGCCTGCCCGGCATCGTCATAGCCGCGCAGCGCCAGCAGCACCGCCAGCAGCGGGGAATAGCCCGCGCGCAGCAGCGCCTCCGGCGGCTGCGGCGCGGTATATGGAATTTTCCAGTTGCGGTATTTCATAAGTGCAATGTGCCTCGAATCCCAAAACGATACCTATAAGAAATAATTTATTATTTTATCAAATTTTCTGGCCGGATGCAAGAGGTGCGTGTCGGGTATCGGCGGCGCCGCGTGGATTTGCCGAACAGATCGGATGATGTGCGCGCGCGGAGCGGCTGCGCGCGGGCGCGGCGGGCGCCGGATTTCCTGCGCTTGACAGGTGTTGGCTGCGGTGGTACGATGTGACGGAGCGTGCCGGCGTGGCGAAACAGGCAGACGCAAGGGACTTAAAATCCCTCGGTGGCAGCACCGTGCGGGTTCGAGCCCCGCCGCCGGCACCAGAAAATCGGCCGCTCTCGCACGAGAGCGGCCGATTTTCGGTTTTCCGGACACGCCGGAGCGCGCTTGCGCTGCAAGCGCGGTTTTTTGTGGCGCGTGTGCGCACGCGCTGCATTATGTTTCTGTGAGGCGGTCTTCTTCGTAGCCGATCCCGTGTGCGGATTTCGTGCGCCTTCACGTTTCTGCGCGGTGCAGCGTCACGCGCTCGGCCACGACGGCGAGGTAGCCCAGCACGATCGTGAGATAGTACGACGCCAGCCGCCAGATGAGCATGGCGGTCGTCAGATAGTCGCCGAAGAGCGGCGAAAAGGCGAGGTAGAACGTGCCCTCGCTTGCGCCGGACGCGCCCGGCATGGGAAAGCAGCTCGCCCCGATGTACAGCAGCACCTGCGTGCCCGTGACCTGCCAGAACGGCACGCCGCGCAGCCCGAAGCCGCGATACGTGCAGTAGGCGACCGACATATACGCCGTGCACTGCAGCAGCGCAAGCGCGAGCGCCCCGGCGAGCTTGCCGCGGTGGCGGATGCCGGCGGCGAACGCGTCATGGTATTCTGCGACGAAGCTGCACCACTTTTCGGCGGCCGCCGCGGGGTCTGCGCCCCGGCGCACAAACGGGCGGCGCCGGTACAGCCAGCGGATGCACGCCGTGCCGAACGCGGACATCGGCTTCGGAAAAATGGCCGAGAGCAGCACGAGCGACAGCAGCCCCGCGTGCACGAACAGACCCAGCGCCAGCACGGGGATCCATGCAGCGCTCTGCGCCGCGAGCTTGCCGCCGCACAGGCACATGCCCACGATGCCGAGCGACACGAGCGCGATGTTCCACAGGCTGTAGACCGTGCAGATGACGGACGTAGCCGTGCCGGTCGGGATGCCGCGGCGGTGCATATGCAGCACCTGAAACGGCTGGCCGCCGGCGGCTGCGGGCGTCACGGCCGAGTAGAAAAAGCCGATCATCGACACGTCGATGCTGTCGGCGAGCGGCTGCGCGCAGCCGAATGCGCGCGTGATGAGCCGGTACTTGAGCGCGTCGCACAGATAGTACAGCAGCATGCACCCCACGATCGCGACCGTCCAGCCCGGCAGCAGTGCCGCGAGCGAGGCGCGCACGTCGCCCGCGTCGAGCGTTGTGGCGGCGAACACCGCCAGCGCAGCAGCGCCGAGCGTCAGCAGGCCGATCGAGAGCCATTGTTTTTTCTTGTCATGTTTCATGGGCAGACCTCGCTGCAGGAGAAGTTCCTTTTTAGGCCATATATTATAACGGATATGCAGGAAAAGTGCAACCGAAAACCGGGCGTCCCAGTCGGGACGCCCGGTTTGGCATCAAAAGACGAGCTGCACGAGCAGCATGTAGCACACGGTGCCGGCGGCGATGCTCAGCAGCGTGCTGCGCCGCCACCAGTGCAGCCCCGCCGTCACGCCGACGGCGATGACCTGCGGCACCCACGCCCCGGCGGAGCTGAACTGCATCCCGCGCAGACAGTAGACCAGCAGCGAGACCATGACGGCCATGGGCAGAATTTTGCCGAGGTACTCCACGACCTTCGGCACGGCGCGGCGGCCGAACAGCAGCCACGGCAGCCAGCGCTCCAAAAACGTGCACGCGGCGCAGACTGCAATGATGGCGATGCTCTGTCCGACGGAGAGGGTCATACGGCGGCACCTCCTTCGGCATACTTCGGCTCGAGCACCGGACGCAGCAGCGTGAGCGCCGCGACCGTCACGAGCAGGGACGGCAGCAGGAACCTGTCCGGCCCGAGCAGCAGCAGCGCGCCGATGCTCGACACCGCGGCGACCACGGCGGGGATGCGCGTGCGCGCACCGCGCAGCTGATCGACCACGATGACCGTGAACAGCGCCGTGAGCGCAAAGTCGATGCCCGTGGTGTCGAACGGGATGAGCGAGCCGACGAGTCCGCCGAGCATGGACAGCGCGACCCAGTAAAACGTCACGAACGCGGCCGTGAGCACGTAGGCCCACTTCTCATTGACGTTGGGGCCGAAATCATGCGAGCAGTGCAGCGAATAGTTCTCGTCGCACAGCGAATAGATCAGAAACCAGCGCCACGGGCCGAAGGAGCGGAACTTGTCGATGAACGACAGGCCGTAGAAAATGTGGCGGCTGTTGAGCAGCAGTGCCAGTACGGCCACCGTCGCGAGCGACACACCGCCGGCAAAGAACGTGACCATCAGAAACTGCAGCGAGCCCGCCAGCACGAACAGACTGCACGCGCCCGACCACAGGAAGTTATACCCCGCCTGCTGCATGAGCAGCCCGTAGGCGATGCCGACGGGGAAGAAGCCGATCAGGATCGGGATCGAGTGATGGAAGGCGTAGGCGGCCGTCTTGCGCATGGCGCAGCGCTCCTTTCGGACGAAAAATGGCGGTGGAGCCCAGTATAGCAGAGCATTTTCGCTTTTTCAACAAGGGTTATAAAAATGTCAGCGTCCGCCCGTTGGGGCAGACGCTGACGGAGCTTTTCATGATGCGGGGGTCAGCTCAGGCCGGGGATCTTCAGGCCGAAGAAGTCGATGAGCTGGCAGAAGAGGATGAACGCAAGCAGCACCGGCACGATGAACTTGAAGCAGACCTTGAAGTAACCGGCGGCGCGGTACTTCACACCGCTCTGCTCGCACTCGAGCTGCACGACCTCGGGCTTGAGCACCCAGCCGATGAGGATCGTCATCACGAGCGCGCCGAGCGGCATGAGGATGCCCTCGGCCACCATGTCATACAGGTCGAGCCAGCAGTCGTTCCACCCGTGCACGCTCAGGCCGAACAGGGTGGCCGGCGTCTCGACGGCGGCGCCGCCGGCAACGCCCGCGCCCAGCCCGTCGAGCGCGACGAGCGAGCCCGCCACGAACACGAGCGCCGCAACGCTGGCCGTGTGCTTGGCGCGTTTGGGCGTGAGGCCCTTGTCGAGCTGCTTATCGACGGCGTAGGCCGTGCACAGCTCGAGCATGGAGATCGACGACGTGAGCGCCGCGATCAGCACGAGCAGGTAAAACAGGAAGCCGATGAAATTGCCGACGCTGCCCATGTGGGCGAACACCGTCTGCATCGAGGCGAACAGCAATCCGGGGCCGGCGCCGTACTCCACGCCGAAGGCGGAGCAGGCGGGCATGACGGCCATGCCGGCCATGAGCGCGATGAGCGTGTCCGCGCCGCAGACGATGAGCGCGTTGCGCTGCAGGTGCTCCTGCTTGCCGAGATAGGAGCCGTAGGTCATCATGACGCCGAGGCCGATCGACAGCGAGAAGAACATCTGCCCGGCAGCACTCTTGAGCACGCGGCCGAAGCCGATGTCCGGATTGCTGAACACGGAGAAGTCGGGGCTGAACATGAACCTGTAGCCCTCGGCCGCGCCGGGCTGGCACGCGATGTAGAGGATGATGAACACGAGCAGGCAGAACAGCGCCGGCATGCCGACGTTGCAGAACTTTTCGATGCCGCCCTGCACACCGCCGGACACGACGAGGATGTTGAGCAGGATATAGAGCACGAAAAACAGGATCATGCTGTTCGTATCCGTCAGAAAATAGCCGAAAAAGCCCGTGCCCTGGCCGGACCAGGCAAACTCGCTCCCGCCGAAGATGGCCAGAAAGTAGCCGGCGGCGTAGCGCAGGACGATGCCGCCGAGCACGAAGTAAAAGCACATGATGCAAAAGCCGCACACGATGCCCGCATAGCCGAGCCAGGTGTACTTCTTCGACAGGCTGCGGTAGGTGCTCACGGCGCTCTTGCCGCTGCGGCGGCCGAGCGCGAGCTCGCCGAGCATGACCGTCACGCCCACGAGCACGACGAGCACGAGATACAGCAGCAGGAACACGGCACCGCCGCTCTTGCCCATTTTATACGGGAAGCCCCAGATGTTGCCGAGGCCGACGGCCGAGCCGATCGAGGCCATGAGGAAGCCGAAGTTGCTGCCCCAGCCGCCGCGTTTGGATTTGATTTCCGTATCCACGAGATCCCTCCTGATTTTTCACATTTCTCCCGAAATACCGCGCCGAAAGGCGCAGATTTGCCATCATTATACCAGACAAACGGTCAATTGCAAGCCGCCGTTACACACTTAACGAATATTTGTGCCAAAACGCGGCCGCTCTCAAGGAGCGGCCGCGTGGGACAGGCTGAAAACCCGCGCCGTGGTGGAAAGCGGACAGAGCAGCGGGGGAGCTCGAGGGGGCAAGGCCCGCCTCGAATCCGGTCTAATGCGCAAAGCCCTGACGGGTCAGGGCTTTTGCGCGGCCGCTCTCAAGGAGCGGCCGCGTGGGACAGGCTGAAAACCCGTGCCGTGGTGGAAAGCGGACAGAGCAGCGGGGGAGCTCGAGGGGGCAAGGCCCGCCTCGAATCCGGTCTCATGCGCAAAGCCCTGACGGGTCAGGGCTTTTGCGCGGCCGCTCTCAAGGAGCGGCCGCGGGGTTGATCAACGCTTACAGGTCGAGGATGCCGAGCAGCACGATGCCGATGACGATCAGCACCAGCATGAGATAGTGCCGCCACGAGAGCTTCTCGCGCAGGAAGATGCGGCTCCAGAGCACGGACGCTGCGCAGTAGGCCGCGATGATGGGCGCGGCGTACATGACGTGGTCCTCGTCTGCAATGGCGTAGATGTATGCGAACTGACCGGCCGTCTCAAAGAGTGCGCCGATATATTTCGGCGCCTCGCGCTTGGGCTGGAAGCGGTCGTGCCGGAAGAACTTGACATACACGAACGACACCACGGCCGCAAACAGGAACGTCAGCTCATACGCGCAGTTGGCCGAGTCCGGGTCGAGGCTTCTGAGCACGAGACTGTCGGCGAACGTGCCGGCCGCGTCGAGCAGACAGTAGGCCACCGGCAGCGCGAGGGCAAGCCAGCTCTTGGCATAGCGGTAGTTCGAAGCCGCCTGGCGCGCGCGGCGCAGCTCGTCATCCTCGCGCGACTCGACCACGCCGAGCCCGATCACGCCGGCGCACACGAGCACGATGGCGGCCAGCGCCATGACGCGCATGCCGCCGCTGAGGTCCTCGTCCAGCCCGCCGAAGCACAGGTACAGCACGGCCACCACCGCGCCGGAGGCGTTGCAGATCGGCGACGAGATGGACAGCTCAATATAGCGCAGGCCGATATAGCCGAGCGCCATCGAGACAATATACAGCAGCGACACGGGCAGGTACGTCCAGATGACGTGCCACGAGATGCTCACGCCGCCGATGAAGATCTCATACGCCGCGTGCAGGCCCATGACGACGCCGACGGCGATGACCATCTTCAGGTGCGCGAGCTTGTCGTCCGCGTCGCGGCAGCCGATTTTTGAAAACAGATCCGAGCCAGACCAGCACAGCAGGGCAATCAGGGAAAGCCAGAACCACATACTTTATTTCTCCTCCAGTTGATCAAGTGTAACGAGACCGGCGTCCACGAGCTTCTGCAGGCTCATGAGAATGCCGAGTTTGGCGTGATACCATGTCAGGCCGCCCTGAAAATACACGGCGTAGGGCGGGCGGATCGGCCCGTCGGCCGAGAGTTCAATGGACGAGCCCTGCACGAACGCGCCGGCGGCCATGATGACCTCCGAATCGTAGCCCGGCATGGCCCAGGGGATGGGGTCGACATAGCTGTCCACGGGCGCGGCCGCCTGAATGCCCTTGCAGAAGGCGACCATGCGCTCCGGCGAGCCGAGCTCCACGCACTGGATGATGTCGTGCCGCGGCTCGGTCGCGTTCGGGATGCAGCGAAAGCCCAGCCGCTCGTAGACGTTCGCCGCGAACACCGCACCCTTGAGCGCGCCGGCCGTCACGGTCGGGGCGAGGAAGAAGCCCTGATAAAATGCCGGCATGAGCCCGAGGTTCGCGCCGACCTCCTGCCCGAGGCCGGGGGCGCTCAGACGGAAGGCGCAGCGGTCGACCAGATCCTGACGGCCGCAGATGTAGCCGCCGATGGGCGCGAGGCCGCCGCCGGGGTTTTTGATGAGCGAGCCGACGATCATGTCCGCGCCGAGGTCGGACGGCTCGATCGTCTCGACGAACTCGCCGTAGCAGTTGTCGACCATGCAGATGACGTTCGGGTCGATGCGCTTGCAGAACGCGATCAGCTCGCCGATCTGCTGCACGGAGAACGTCGGCCGCGTGGCGTAGCCCTTCGAGCGCTGGATGGTCACGAGCTTGACGCCGCCGCGCAGCGCCTGCTCGATGGCCGGATAGTCAAAGCCGTAGTCCGGCAGCAGGTCGACCTGCCGGTAATGCACGCCGTATTCCTTGAGCGAGCAGGCGCTCGGGCGGATGCCGATGACCTCCTCGAGCGTGTCATACGGCGCGCCGACGGGGCTGAGCAGCGTGTCGCCGGGCAGGAGGTTGGCGCTGAGCGCCACGGTCAGCGCGTGCGTGCCGCAGGTGATCTGGGGGCGCACGAGCGCGGCCTCCGTGTGGAAGCAGTCGGCATAGACGCGCTCAAGATTGTCGCGCCCGGCGTCGTTGTAGCCGTAGCCCGTGGTGGCGGCAAAGTGCGTCGCGTCGACGCGATTTTTCTGCATCGCACCGATGACCTTACACTGGTTGTATTCCGCGACGCGGTCGATCTCGTCAAAGCGCGCGCGCAGACCGGCGAGCACCTCCTCGCCGAAGCGGTGCACCGCCGGCGTGATGCCGAGCGCGGTGTACATGGACTCTGTATTCATCGTTCCTCTCCTTATATCATTCGTCAGATTCGTCGAAAATTCTTGCGGCCACGTCGCGCATGACCTCCGGCCGCGTGACCACGATGCCGCGCGTCTCGTCGCCGAGCACGAGCAGCGTGTCTCCCGGTTGAATGCCGAAGACCGTGCGCGCCTCCTTTGGGATCACGATCTGGCCCTTTTCGCCGACCTTCACCGTGCCGAAGATGTGCCGGTCGCGGCTCTGGCCGAGCACGTGCTTGCCTCCGGGCATAGCCTCGCCTCCTGTTGCAGAAATTCATACTTTTCCTACTTGTAGGAACCGATGATACCGCACATCGACGGGAAAGTCAACCGCGTCCGGCACAAAAACCGTCCATTCGGCGATTTGCCGGATTTTTTGCGAAAAACGGTTGCGCGCATCCCGCGCGGGTGCTACGATAAAAACCATCTTATTGATTGTGGGAGGATGGAGCGATATGCAGCTTCTCGAGCAGCGCATCCTCGCCGAGGGCGAGGTCAAATCCAGCGAGATCCTGAAAGTGGACCGGTTTCTGAACCATCAGATGGACCCGAAGCTGTTTCTGGCGATGGCGGAGGAATGGAAGCGGCTGTTCGACGGCTGCGGCGTGAACAAGCTCGTCACGATCGAGGCCAGCGGCATCGGCATCGCGGCTGTGGCCGGGCTCGTGTTCGACTGCCCGGTCGTGTTCGCCAAGAAAACCAAGAGCCGCAACGTCTCCGACGATGCGTACACGACGGTCGTGCACTCGTTCACGCACGGCAATGACAACACCATCCGCATCTCGCGCGAGTACCTCTCGCCGAGCGACCGCGTGCTCGTCATCGACGATTTCCTCGCCAACGGCGCGGCGCTCGACGGGCTCATCACGCTCATTGAAAACGCGGGCGCGACCGTGGTCGGCGCCGGCATTGCGGTGGAAAAGGCGTTTCAGCCCGGCGGTGCACGCATCCGCGCGCGCGGCTACCGTGTGGAATCGCTTGCCCGCGTGCAGAGCATGGACCCCGAGACCGGCATCGTGTTCTGCTGAGCAACGTTGTGCAAATCGACGGGGAAAATGTTTCAAAAGTGTGAAATTCGCTCATTTCGACGGTTGACAACCCCGTTCGCCCATGGTAACGTATAAGTGTTCCCGCGCTGCGGGAGCAATCGTAAATAGCAGTCGATATATACCAAAGGATATGGCTTGGCGTTTCTACCTGGCACCGTAAATTGCCGGACTATCGATGTGAAATTCCCCGCGGGAGATGGCATGTTCTGCATCTTCCCGGTTCCACATTGGCAGGAGCGCCGTAACACGGCTGCACCTGCCAATGTTTTTTGTATCTTCTTTGCGCAAGCAATGCAGATAAATAAAATTTTGATCATTAGAGGGAGAGCTGAGAATGAAAAAGTTCGTTTCGATGCTGCTCGCGCTCGTCATGGTGTTCGCACTGTGCGCCTGCGGCAGCAAGACCGAGGGCGGCGACAAAGCCGAGAGCAAGATCAAGGTCGGCTTCATCTGCCTGCATGACGAGAACTCCACCTACGACAAGAACTTCATCGACGCCGCGAAGGCTGCCTGCAAGAACGCCGGCCTGAGCGAGGATCAGTACATCATCAAGACCAACATCCCCGAGGGCCAGGAGTGCTACAACGCCGCTGCCGAGCTCGTGGACGCCGGCTGCAACGTCGTCTTCGCCGACAGCTTCGGCCACGAGGACTTCATGATCCAGGCCGCCAAGGAGTTCAAGGACGTGCAGTTCTGCCACGCCACCGGCACCAAGGCCCACACCGAGAAGCTCAGCAACTACCACAATGCGTTCGCCTCCATCTATGAAGGCCGCTACCTCGCCGGCGTCGCTGCCGGTATGAAGCTCAACGAGATGATCGAGGCCGGTGAATTCACCGCCGATCAGGCCAAGATGGGTTACGTCGGCGCCTTCACCTACGCGGAAGTCATCTCCGGCTACACCTCTTTCTATCTGGGCGCCAAGTCCGTGTGCCCGACCGTGACCATGGACGTCACCTTCACCGGCTCCTGGTACGATGAGGCCCTCGAGAAGGAAGCTGCCAACAAGCTCATCGCCGGCGGCTGCAAGCTCATCAGCCAGCACGCCGACTCCATGGGCGCTCCGACCGCCTGCGAGACGGCCGGCGTCCCGAACGTGTCCTACAACGGCAGCACCGAGTCCGCCTGCCCGAACACCTTCATCGTTTCCTCCCGCATCGACTGGACCCCGTACTATGAGATGGTCATCAAGGCCGTCCAGGACGGCACCTCGCTCGACTCCGACTGGACCGGCACCCTCAAGACCGGCTCCGTCGTGCTGACCGATGTCAACGAGAAGGTCGCTGCCAAGGGCACTGCCGAGAAGATCGCGGAAGTCACCAAGCAGCTCGAGGACGGCACCCTGCACGTCTTTGACACTTCCGCCTTCACCGTCAAGGGCGAGACCCTGACCAGCTACATGGCCGATGTCGACACCGATGCCGACAACGCCGGCGACACCGAGGCCATCAAGGACGGCTACTTCCACGAGTCCGAGTTCCGCGCCGCTCCGTACTTCAACGTGCAGATCGACGGCATCAACCTGCTTGACCAGAACTTTGGCAGCTGATATCTGAATCCACCGCAGAGGGAAGGCCTGTCAACCCAGGCCTTCCCCTCATATGTACTTTTTAAAGCGCGCCGCCGCCGTAGGCGTCCGCCGGCATTTCGGGAGGGACACCATATTGGACAACAAGATTGCAGCGGTCAAAATGCGCGACATCACCAAGCGCTTTCGGTTCCGTCGTCGCCAATGACCGCGTCTGGCTCGATATCTACCGGGGCGAGGTCCTGGCGCTGCTCGGCGAAAACGGCAGCGGCAAAACCACCCTGATGAACATGCTCTCGGGCATTTACTTCCCCGACGAGGGACAGATCCTCATCGACGGCGAGGAGGTCGTCATCCGCTCCCCGCGCGATGCCTACCGCTGCGGCATCGGCATGGTCCACCAGCACTTCAAGCTGGTCGACGTCTTCACTGCCGCTGAAAACATCACGCTCGGTCTCGAGGAAAAGCTCGATCTCAAGGCCACGGCCGCGCGCATCCGCAGCATCTGCGAGCGCTACGGCTTCGACCTCGACCCGAACCAGAAGATCTACGATATGTCCGTGTCCCAGAAGCAGACGGTCGAGATCGTCAAGGTGCTCTATCGCGGTGCGGATATTCTCATCCTCGACGAGCCGACCGCGGTTCTGACCCCGCAGGAGACCGACAAGCTCTTTGCCGTCCTGCGCAGCATGCGCGACGACGGCAAAGCCATCGTCATCATCACGCACAAGATGCACGAGGTCGAGGCGCTCAGCGACCGCGTGGCCGTGCTGCGCCACGGCCAGTTCGTGGGCGACATGCTCACCCGTGAGACCGACGCGCAGGAGATGACGAACATGATGGTCGGTCATGCCGTGACGCTCAATATCGACCGGCCCGACCCCGTCGACCCCAAGCCGCGCATCGAGGTCAAGAACCTCACCGTGCGCAGCATTGACGGCATCGTCAAGCTCGACGACGTGTCCTTCACCGCCAACTCCGGCGAGATCCTCGGCATCGCGGGCATCTCCGGCTGCGGCCAGAAGGAGCTGCTCGAGGCCATCGCCGGTCTGCAGCCGACGGAGAGCGGCAGCATCTGCTACGTCGAGGACGACGGTACGCGCGAGGAGCTGCTCGGCAAGGACCCGCTGCGCATCGCCGAGATGGGCGTGGCGCTCTCGTTCGTGCCGGAGGATCGCCTCGGCATGGGTCTGGTCGGCAACATGGACCTGTCGGACAACATGATGCTGCGCTCGTTCCGCAAGGGACACGGCATCCTCACCGACCGCAAGGCCCCGCGCAAGCTCGCCGAGACTGTCGTCGAAGAGCTCGACGTCAACACCCCGGGCGTGACTACGCCGGTGCGCCGCCTGAGCGGCGGCAACGTGCAGAAGGTGCTCGTCGGCCGCGAGATCGCCTCCGCCCCCACCGTGCTGCTCACGGCCTACGCCGTGCGCGGCCTGGACATCAACGCATCCTACACGATCTATGACCTCATCAACCGGCAGAAGGAGCGCGGCGTCGCCGTGATCTACGTCGGCGAGGATCTCGACGTGCTGCTCGAGCTGGCCGACCGCATCCTCGTGCTCTGCGGCGGCAAGGTCAGCGGCATCGTCCCCGGCCGCGGCGCGACCAAGCGCGACGTCGGCATGATGATGACGCAGTTGGGAGGGAACGAAGCCCATGCATAACAAAGTCCGGGAACCGCTGTTCCACATCGTCAAGCGCGACACGCTGCCCTGGTATCAGGCCTGGGGCATCCGCGCGATCGCCATCGTGCTGGCGCTGCTGCTGTGCGCGCTCATCACGACGCTGTGCACCCACCTCAATCCGCTCAAGGTGTTCGGCACCATGTTCAGCGGCGCGTTCGGCTCGCCGCGCAAGATGTGGATCCTGGGGCAGAATCTCGCCATCCTGCTGTGCATTTCGCTGGCCGTGACGCCCGCGTTCAAGATGCGCTTTTGGAACATCGGCGCCGAGGGCCAGGTGCTCGCCGGCGGCCTCGCCGCTGCGGCGTGCATGATCTGCCTCGGCGACAAGGTGCCCAACGGCCTGCTCATCGTGCTCATCGTCCTCTCCGGCATCGCCGCGGGCGCGGTCTGGGCCGTCATCCCCGCCATCTTCAAGGCCAAGTGGAACACGAACGAGACGCTCTTCACCCTCATGATGAACTACGTCGCCACGCAGCTCGTGGCCTATTTCATCATCGTCTGGGAGTCGCCGAAGGGCTCCGGCAAGGTCGGCATCATCAACCAGAGCACCGAGGCCGGCTGGCTGCCGCAGATCGGCGGCTACAAGTACCTGCTGACGATCCTCGTCGTCGCGGTGCTGACCGTGCTCGTCTACATCTACCTCAACTACAGCAAGCACGGCTATGAGATCTCCGTCGTCGGCGAGAGCGAGCGCACCGCCCGCTATGTCGGCATCAAGGTCGGCAAGGTCATCGTGCGCACGATGCTGCTGTCCGGCGCGCTGTGCGGTATCGCGGGCGTTCTGCTCGTGTCCGGCACCGACCATACGATCACGACCACCATCGCCGGCGGCGCGCGGGCGAGATATCGTTCGGGCTCAACCAGTCGTTTGCCGACATTCTCAGCGGCATCATCATTTTTTCTTCATCATCGGCTGTGAGTTTTTCATCACCTACACCGGCTGAGCTTCCGCAAACCGGCGAAAGACGGCGGGCATGTTTGATTTTGTGTCCTTTGTCCCCCGCGCCATCATGCAGGG
>VOFC01003430.1_pt1 | contig 71614 bp, 90 predicted proteins | sample 5384161 | NCBI WGS metagenome assembly VOFC01 (sample SAMN12384722, study PRJNA508395) | human gut metagenome | isolation source: healthy gut B | host: Homo sapiens
CATCCTGTCGATTTTTTCTTTTACTAGTACTATTAAGCAGGTTTTTTACATTGGTGTTCCAACCTCTATCAGATTTCCATCCAAATCATAAAAACGAACAATCTTCTGTCCCCAGCTATGCGTCATCAAACGATTCACAAATTTTATATCCGGATAAAGTTTGTCCAGTTTTTCGACAAAGGCTTCGATATTCTTCTCCTCAAAATATAACTCACAGGAATTGCTCTCTGAAATGATATCTCTTTCCAGAAAGTTCTTCCAAATTGTTTTCTCCTGAAGAACAAGTCCCTCTGTCAGAATGACATTTCCTTCATTATCAAGTATTACATCAAGTCCAAATAAATCATGATAAAATTTCTTCGATTTCTCGATATCTTCTACAACAATCAAAATATTTCTTAATCTCATACTTCATAATCTCCTTGTGAGGTTTTATGCATCTACTTTCCACTCTGCCAGCGGTTTTAGCTCAATCTTATGTACCTTCAAAACTACATACAGTCAAAACCAACATCATCATCCAAACCTATCACTGCTTTGGTTATGCCCTCGACCGATTAGTATCAGTCAGCTCCATGTGTTACCACACTTCCACCTCTGACCTATCTACCTCGTCGTCTTCAAGGGGTCTACTAACTTGACGTTATGAGATATCTCATCTTGAGGGGGCTTCACGCTTAGATGCCTTCAGCGTTTATCCCGTCCGGGCTTGGCTACCCTGCCATGGACTTGGCACACCAACAGGTCAACCAGCGGCCCGTCCATCCCGGTCCTCTCGTACTAAGGACAGCTCCTCTCAAATATCTTACGCCCACGCCGGATAGGGACCGAACTGTCTCACGACGTTCTGAACCCAGCTCGCGTACCGCTTTAATGGGCGAACAGCCCAACCCTTGGGACCTACTTCAGCCCCAGGATGCGATGAGCCGACATCGAGGTGCCAAACCACTCCGTCGATGTGAACTCTTGGGAGTGATAAGCCTGTTATCCCCAGGGTAGCTTTTATCCGTTGAGCGATGGCAATCCCACTTTATGCCACCGGATCACTAAGTCCTACTTTCGTACCTGCTCGAACCGTCGCTCTCGCAGTCAAGCTCCCTTCTGCCTTTGCACTCTTCGAATGGTTTCCAACCATTCTGAGGGAACCTTTGAGCGCCTCCGATACCCTTTCGGAGGCGACCGCCCCAGTCAAACTCCCCGTCTGACATTGTCCCCCAGCCGGGTCACGGCTGCAGGTTAGAAACCCAGTAACGCAAGGGTGGTATCCCAACAGCGGCTCCAGGGCAACTGGCGTTATCCCCTCTCAGCCTCCCACCTATCCTGTACATACATTACCGAATCCCAGTATCAAACTGGAGTAAAGCTCCATGGGGTCTTTCCGTCCTGGCGCAGGTAACCAGCATCTTCACTGGTATTTCAATTTCACCGGGTGTGTTGTCGAGACAGCGCTCAAATCATTACGCCTTTCGTGCGGGTCGGAACTTACCCGACAAGGAATTTCGCTACCTTAGGACCGTTATAGTTACGGCCGCCGTTTACTGGGGCTTGGATTCAAAGCTTCGCTTGCGCTAACCTCTCCTCGTAACCTTCCAGCACCGGGCAGGCGTCAGCCCATATACCTCACCTTTCGGTTTTGCATAGACCTGTGTTTTTGCTAAACAGTTGCTTGGGCCAATTCTCTGCGGCCATCTTACTGGCACTCCTTCTCCCGAAGTTACGGAGTCATTTTGCCGAGTTCCTTAACAATGCTTCTCCCGTCGGCCTTAGGATTCTTTCCTCATCCACCTGTGTCGGTTTACGGTACGGGTATCCTGCAAACAATAGCGGCTTTTCTTGACAGTCAGCTCACGTGCTTCCCTACTTATTTTCAGTCCACATCACGTCTTCAGATTAAAGAGCGGATTTGCCAACTCTTCTCCTACCTCGCTTGTACCGGTCTTTCCATTCCCGGCTCACGCTCTCTGCCTGTGTCCCCACAGTTCTGTTACAGGATAGTACAGGAATTTCAACCTGTTATCCATCGACTACGTCTTTCAACCTCGCCTTAGGCCCCGACTTACCCAGAGCAGATCAGCTTTACTCTGGAAACCTTAGATATTCGGCCGAGAGGATTCTCACCTATCTCTCGCTACTCATTCCGGCATTCTCTCTTCTTAAAAGTCCACAGCTCCTTACGGTACTGCTTCGTCCCTTTAAGAATGCTCCTCTACCAATTGAATTAATTCAATTCCAAAGCTTCGGCAGTGTGTTTTAGCCCCGGACATTTTCGGCGCAGGACCTCTCGACTAGTGAGCTATTACGCACTCTTTGAATGTATGGCTGCTTCTGAGCCAACATCCTAGTTGTCTTCGAAATCCCACATCCTTTTCCACTTAACACACATTTTGGGGCCTTAGCTGTTGGTCTGGGCTCTTTCCCTTTTGACCACCCAACTTATCTCGGATCGTCTGACTCCCATACATCATCTACACGGCATTCGGAGTTTGATATCCCTTAGTAAGCTTTGACGCCCCCTTAGGAATTCAGTGCTCTACCTCCGCAAGACTCGTATGAGGCTAGCCCTAAAAAAGCTATTTCGAGGAGAACCAGCTATCTCCGGGTTCGATTGGAATTTCTCCCCTATCCACACCTCATCCCCACCCTTTTCAACGGATGTGGGTTCGGTCCTCCATTGCCTTTTACGGCAACTTCAACCTGGACATGGATAGATCACCCGGTTTCGGGTCTACTCCGACTGACTATGCGCCCTATTCAGACTTGGTTTCCCTTCGGCTCCACACCTTCAGTGCTTAACCTCGCCAGCCAGCGTAACTCGCCGGACCGTTCTACAAAAAGTACGCGGTTCATCATATAAAGATCTTCCACAGCTTGTAAACATAGGGTTTCAGGTTCTCTTTCACTCCCCTCCCGGGGTCCTTTTCACCTTTCCTTCACAGTACTATGCACTATCGGTCACTAAGTAGTATTTAGCCTTACGGGGTGGTCCCCGCATCTTCCCACAAGGTTTCTCGTGTCTCGTGGTACTCTGGATCCCGCCATGTCAACTCGTCTTTCGCTTACGGGGCTTTCACCCTCTCTGGCTGGCTTTCCCAATACCGTTCTGCTAAACTCGTTGAATCAATTCCGCGGTCGAACCCCAGCATGCACGCACGCTGGTTTGGGCTCTTCCGTTTTCGCTCGCCGCTACTCACAGAATCACATGTTGTTTTTCTCTTCCTCCGGCTACTTAGATGTTTCAGTTCACCGGGTTCCCTTCCTTAAGTTATGTATTGGCTTAAGGATACTTGAGGTTTGCTCAAGTAGGTTTCCCCATTCAGATATCTCCGGATCATCGGATATTTGCTCCTCCCCGAAGCTTTTCGCAGCTTATCACGTCTTTCATCGGCTCTTAGTGCCAAGGCATCCACCATACGCTCTTATCAGCATAACCAACTCGACCTCATCCCACGGAATGGGATAATGTCCACACATACATAGCGTTGTATGCGTTGGTGATAGTCAATTTATTTTAAGTCTGTTTTCTTCAGACTGTAAGTTAATGTTGTTAACATTACCTCGGATGTCTTGATTAGATATTTATCTAAATCTATTGATTTTTTTTACTATATGCAGTTTTCAAGGTACATAAGAAAGTTCTTATTCAGTTCTTCATCCGACTGATATTTTCATCAGTCATTACATACACAAATCTCTTTGTATATCTAATCACTGGTGAAACCAGCTATCATAACAGCACTGCCCTGCTGATTGGGTTGGCGGTGATAAGTTGTTGCTCATCTTTGCCTGTATCTATATGTTCAACTTCGGCAGCGTCTCTGCCTTAGTTTCTTTCTTTTTAATTTGGCGGCCACCTACTCTCCCACACCGTCTCCAGTGCAGTACCATCGGCCGCTTAGGTCTTTACCATCGTGTTCGGGATGGGAACGGGTGTTACCCCTAAGCGCATCGCCACCAAAAGCTTTAGGTTACTTGATAACCCAACAATAGACAACAGTAAAAACTCTCTACTTTTTTCTTCCTTAGAAAGGAGGTGATCCAGCCGCACCTTCCGATACGGCTACCTTGTTACGACTTCACCCCAGTTATCGGTCCCGCCTTCGGCAGCTCCCTCCTTACGGTTGGGTCACTGACTTCGGGCGTTACCGACTCCCATGGTGTGACGGGCGGTGTGTACAAGACCCGGGAACGTATTCACCGCGACATTCTGATTCGCGATTACTAGCGATTCCAGCTTCATGTAGTCGAGTTGCAGACTACAATCCGAACTGAGACGTTATTTTTGGGATTTGCTCGACCTCGCGGTTCTGCCTCCCTTTGTTTACGCCATTGTAGCACGTGTGTAGCCCTGCTCATAAGGGGCATGATGATTTGACGTCATCCCCACCTTCCTCCAGGTTATCCCCGGCAGTCTCACTAGAGTTCCCATCCGAAATGCTGGCTACTAAAGATAGGGGTTGCGCTCGTTGCGGGACTTAACCCAACATCTCACGACACGAGCTGACGACAACCATGCACCACCTGTCATCCCTGTCCCGAAGGAAAGGCAACATTACTTGCCGGTCAGGGAGATGTCAAGAGCAGGTAAGGTTCTTCGCGTTGCTTCGAATTAAACCACATGCTCCACCGCTTGTGCGGGTCCCCGTCAATTCCTTTGAGTTTCATTCTTGCGAACGTACTCCCCAGGTGGACTACTTATTGCGTTTGCTGCGGCACCGAACAGCTTTGCTGCCCGACACCTAGTAGTCATCGTTTACGGCGTGGACTACCAGGGTATCTAATCCTGTTTGCTCCCCACGCTTTCGAGCCTCAACGTCAGTTACCGTCCAGTAAGCCGCCTTCGCCACTGGTGTTCCTCCTAATATCTACGCATTTCACCGCTACACTAGGAATTCCGCTTACCTCTCCGGTACTCTAGATTGACAGTTTCAATGCAGTCCCGGGGTTGAGCCCCGGGTTTTCACATCAGACTTGCCACTCCGTCTACGCTCCCTTTACACCCAGTAAATCCGGATAACGCTTGCACCATACGTATTACCGCGGCTGCTGGCACGTATTTAGCCGGTGCTTCTTAGTCAGGTACCGTCATTTTCTTCCCTGCTGATAGAGCTTTACATACCGAAATACTTCATCGCTCACGCGGCGTCGCTGCATCAGGGTTTCCCCATTGTGCAATATTCCCCACTGCTGCCTCCCGTAGGAGTTTGGGCCGTGTCTCAGTCCCAATGTGGCCGGTCACCCTCTCAGGTCGGCTACTGATCGTCGCCTTGGTGGGCTCTTACCCCACCAACTAGCTAATCAGACGCGGGCCCATCTTACACCACCTCAGTTTTTACCTCTGCGCCATGTGGTGCTGTGCGCTTATGCGGTATTAGCAGTCATTTCTAACTGTTATCCCCCTGTATGAGGCAGGTTACCCACGCGTTACTCACCCGTCCGCCACTCAGTCAATAAAGTCTTCATTCCGAAGAAATCAAATAAAAGTGCTTCGTTCGACTTGCATGTGTTACGCACGCCGCCAGCGTTCATCCTGAGCCAGGATCAAACTCTCGTTAAAAGTGTTTGTATCCAGTTCAGAACCAACTAACTAGCTAATTCTTCCCTTTTTACTGTTGTTTTGGTTTGTTTAAAAACCGTTCTTAAAAAATCTTCTCTTAAAGAAATTTTCAAGGGTTGTTGTTGTCTATTGTTCAGTTATCAAGGTTCTTTGTTTGTGTCGTTCTTTTCAAGCGACAGCTTTTATATTTTATCAAAAGCTTTTGTCTTTGTCAAGAACTTTTTTTTATTTTTTTTCACTGCCGAATCCGTTTGATCGCTTCTCACTACAGCTGTATTTATGCTATCACATTCAAACTTTTCTGTCAACCACTTTTTAAAATTTCTTATAAGTTTTTATCATCTTTCTTATAAATCTTTTCTTCGAACTTTTTCTCTCTCAGGGACTGTCCGCCTCCGCGCCTTCCTCTTATTCAAGCGTCTGTTCTGTAGTTTTCAGTGCCGTTCTCAGCGACGAATGTTATCTTAACACAGCCGTTTTTAATTGTCAATGTTTTTTATATATTTCATGCAATTCAGAATATTCTGAAAATTAGTATCTGCGTTTCCAAACACTAAGCAAGCTTGCTTGCAGTAAGCTGATAGGTTTGGGAAACATAGGGCGAATGCCCTTAACCGAAAGGACGTCAGTTCTTGCGGTTGTTGCAGATGCGTAAACTGCGTTCCCCAACTCTAACAAATAGATCCGATAGCCAAAACAGCTGTTTCGCAAACGTCTGAATAATAATCAAAAAACAAAAGAGACCGTGCTCACAACACAGTCTCTCTCTTGTACTATTTTATTTTCTTTTCAACTTCTCTCGGAAAACGTTCGTACAACCATGTCATACGTTTCAGTCTCTTCACCGTCTCTTCATCAAACTGTCCCTTCTCCATTCTCCAGGTCCAGTTTCCACCAAGTGTAGACGGTACATTGATTCTTGCCTTTCCATCCAGGTTCAGTAAATCCTGCATCGGAGTTACGCAAAGGTTCGCCTTACTGCTCATTGCAAGTCGGATGAAATCCCACGCCAGATCATCTTCATCCAGGCGTTGTGCATTCATATACTCTTTTGCAAAATCTCGCGTCGCTTTATCTGTACTGTGATACCATCCTCTTGTTGTATCATTGTCATGCGTACCCGTATATACAACACTGTTTTCCGGATAATTATGCGGGAGATATGCAGAGCCTCCATTTGGATCAAATGCAAACTGTATTACTTTCATTCCCGGGAATCCACTGTCGGATAGCATCTGAAGTACACTTTCTGTCAGGAATCCAAGGTCTTCTGCAATAATATTCAATTTGCCAAGTTTTTCTTCAATTGTACGGAACAGATCCATTCCCGGGCCAGGCATCCATGTTCCATCCACTGCTGTCTTATTTCCATAAGGAATGGAATAATATTCATCAAATCCACGGAAATGATCAATTCTTACTACATCATATAATTTGAGACAATGACGGATTCTCTTAATCCACCAGTCGTATTCTGTCTTTTTGTGATATTCCCAATTATACAGCGGATTGCCCCACAACTGTCCTGTTGCAGAAAAATCATCTGGAGGACATCCTGCTACTGCCACCGGATTATTCTCTTCATCAAACTGGAATAACTCCGGAGATGCCCATGTATCTGCACCGTCAAATGCAACATAAATCGGAATATCTCCAACGATCTGAATTCCCTGTTCATTTGCATAAGCGTGAAGCTGTGACCACTGTTTATCGAATTCATACTGCTGAAATTTGTAAAAATCAATCTCTTCTGCAAGTTCTTCTCTCGCATTCTCAAGTGCTGCTTCCTCGCGGTTTTTCAGGGCTTCTTCCCATTCATTCCAGCTGATTCCACCTTTGCTGTCCTTGATTGCCATGTAAAGACTATAATCATCCAGCCAATACGCATTTTCTTTGATAAAGTTATCATATGCTTCATCTTTTTCGAAACGCTCAAATGCCTTTTTCAGCACTTTAAATCTTAAATTGTAGATTTTCTCGTAATCAATACTGTCTGCCTGCTCTCCAAAATCATACACTTTACATTTTTCTTTTTTTGTCAGAAGTCCTTCTTTGATCAGTGTCTTCAGATCAATAAAATATGGATTTCCAGCATATGTGGAGAAAGACTGGTACGGGGAATCCCCGTATCCAGTCGGTCCAAGCGGCAGAATCTGCCAGTAACTCTGTCCAGCCTCTTTTAACTGATCAATAAATTTATACGCCTCTTTTGAGAAACAGCCAATTCCGTATTTTGATGGCAATGAAAATACTGGTAATAATACTCCGCTCGCTCTTTTCACGTTCTTCTCCTCCTCTTACAGATGCCAGATATCTCTGTTGTACTCTTCGATTGTTCTGTCAGATGAGAAATACCCTGCTTTCGCAATATTTACAAGTGCTTTCTTAGCCCATGTTTTCTGATCTGCATAAGCTCTCAATGCTTCTTCTTTCTTTTCTTTATAGCTGTCGAAGTCAAGAAGAGTCATGAACCAGTCTTTATTGATAATCTCATGCTGCAGTCTCTCAAGATTCTCTTTCTCTCCAACTTTCAGAACTTCCTCGCTTGTAATAAAGTCAATTGCTGCCTTGATCGCAGGATTCTTCTCATAGAAATCTCTTGCGACATAATCAGCTTTTGCGTAATGCTCAATTACTTCATCACTGGATGCACCGAATACAAAAAATGTTATCGTTTCCAACGAGTTCATGAATCTCAACATTTGCTCCATCCTCTGTTCCGAGTGTTACAGCTCCGTTCAGCATGAATTTCATATTACCTGTTCCACTGGCTTCTTTTGATGCAAGTGAAATCTGCTCTGATATATCACACGCCGGAATTAATTTTTCAGCCTTTGTTACGTTATAATTCTCAACCATAACAACCTTCAGGTATGGACTTACCTCCGGATCATTGTTGATAATCTCCTGCAGACAAAGAATCAAATGAATGATATCTTTTTGCGATCACATAAGCCGGTGCTGCCTTTGCTCCAAAGATAGCTGTCACCGGTGCAGCCGGAATCTTTCCTGCTTTGATCTCAAGATATTTATCAATGATATATAATGCATTCAGCTGCTGACGTTTGTACTCATGCAGACGTTTGATCTGAATATCAAAGATTGTATCAGGGCTTACTTTTTACTCCCTGTGTCTCTTCCAGATATTTGCAAAGTGCTTCTTTATTTGCATGTTTAATCTCTACTAATCTGTCAAGAACCTTCTCATCATCCTTAAATGCAAGAAGTTTCTCAAGTTCAGCTGCATCTTTCTTGTATCCCTCTCCGATCAGTTCATCAAGAAGCTCTGTGAGAGCCGGATTACAATGTAGTAACCAGCGACGGAATGTAATACCATTTGTCTTATTGTTAAACTTCTCCGGATAAATCTTGTAGAAATTATTCAGTTCTGTCTCTTTCAGAATCTCTGTATGAAGAGAAGCAACACCGTTTACACTGAATCCGTAATGGATATCAATATGTGCCATATGAACTGTATCATTTCTGTCAATAATAGAAACGCTTTCATCTTCATATTTTCTTCTTACTTTATCATCCAACACTTCGATGATCGGCATCAGCTGCGGAACTACCTTCTTCAGGTAATATACAGGCCATTTTTCCAGTGCCTCTGCAAGGATTGTATGATTTGTGTATGCACATGTCTTAGAAACAACTTCGATCGCCTCATCCATGTCTAATCCTCTCTCTACCAGAATACGGATCAGTTCCGGAATTACCATTGTCGGATGAGTATCATTGATCGGATCACTGCATAATCAGCAAGATCATGAAGGTTGCATCCCTTTGCTGTACATTCATCAAGAATCAGCTGTGCTCCTGCACTTACCATGAAATACTGCTGATAGATTCGAAGCAGTCTTCCGTTCTCATCACTGTCATCCGGATATAAGAAAAGTGTCAGGTTCTTCTCGATGTCTTCTTTATTAAAAGCAATTCCATCCTCTACGATTGTCTCATCTACAGAGTCAATATCAAAGAGATGTAATTTATTTGTCTTATTGTTATATCCTGTTACTTCAATATCATACATTCTCGCATTTACATTAAGTCCTTTGAAAGATACCGGATAAACAACATCTGTCTTTTTCAGCCAGGATTTTTCTTCAATCCATGGATTCGGAGTTTCTCTCTGAAGGTTATTTTTAAACTCCTGTTTGAAAAGTCCAAGATGATAGTTTAGTCCGACACCGTCTCCTGCAAGTCCAAGTGTTGCGATTGAATCAAGGAAGCATGCTGCAAGTCTTCCAAGACCGCCGTTACCAAGTGACGGCTCTGGCTCTACTTCTTCGATTTCTGCAATATTCTTACCGTTCTGTGCAAGTACATCTTTTACTTCATTAAAAATACCAAGGTTGATCATGTTGTTAGAAAGCAGTTTTCCAATTAAGAACTCTGCGGAAATATAGTAAAGTTTTTTTTCTTACTATCTGTACGTTCCTTTTCTCCTGCCATTTCCTGCACCATACTAAGAAGTGCTCCGTAGATTTCTTCATTGGAAGCCTGTGCAATCTCTTTACCAAGTTTCTGCTGTAATGTTTCCTGAATGTTCATTTGAATAATCTCCCTTCAAATCTGATTCTGTTTTATGTTACATACTTTGTTTCTTTGTTTTCAACTTATGATTGTATTTTAATACGATTATCTTCAAATATCTTGCAATATACTTGCACTTTATTGTACAATACTATCATTCTTATAATTCAATCTAGTTTGACCAGCAGGTGTGTCAGATAACATTTTATTGAAAGGATCTCATTTTTATATGAACATTAACGAATATCAGAATTACCATGAAACAAAAGCGCATACATCCGCAGAATTTCCTTATAATACTTATCTCTGCTCGATCCCTCTCGATTTCCCTGGAGTACCACTGCACTGGCACGATGAGTTGGAACTTGTTGTCATCAAAAAGAGGGCAGGGTTTTGTTTCTGTGGACTTTGATAAGCGTCTGGTTCACAGTGGAGATATTATTATTATTCCCCTAGATGTCTCCATGCCATCGAACAGGATGATACTTTTAAAATGGAATATGAAAATATTATTTTCAAACCAGATTTACTTTCTTCCGGAGCAAACGATCTGTGCATGATTCAATACATCGTTCCACTTCTTGACGGTTCTCTTCCTATTGAATATTTTCTCACTCCGGCTCTCGGATCTTTTGAAGCCTTAAGCAATTGTATCCGACAGATTGACCTTGTCTGTGCTGATCAGACACCTGGATGGCAACTTGCTGTGAAAAGTTCTCTGTTTAACTTTTTCTTTCTTCTGATCTCTGAACGTCAGAAAAAAAAACAGTCTCCACTTCCTCCAATTCCAAATCTTTGGAGAAAATGAAAACTGTTTTAAAATACGTAGAAAATCATTATACAGAAAAACTAACGATTGATGACATGGCTGAACTTACTTATTATAGTAAATCCCATTTCATGAAGTTTTTCAAAGCCCACATGGGAATCGGATTCACTGAATACTTAAATGATTACCGACTTACAATGGCTGCCGACTTCTCAAATCATCCGATGACTCTATTCTGATGATTGCTGATGCCAGTGGTTTTGACAACCTGTCCTACTTCAACCGCATTTTCAAAAGAAAATATGGTATTTCGCCTGGGGCTTACAGGAAAGCATAGTAACTATCCAAAACAATTATGAGTGATAATACAGTTCGATTGGATCAATCGGATCAAATGGATGTTCTTCTTCCATTTTCTTATTCCGCCCACGACGTTTCATTAGCTCACCACTCTTGTTGTATACCCAGAAAGAATATACAAGGAGCTTATTTACCTTCCCGATCTTCTCTTTTGTCGTCTTATTATAATAGACACCACCTGTCTTGAATGCAGTCTTCTTATGAATCAAAGAGATCAGCTCAGTCTCTGTTTTAACCGGCTCCGGCAAAATTGTGTATGCCCGTCCGACACAGTCTGTCTTGTGGGAATCACTTCCACCGGTCATCACCTTACCGTATTTCTCTGCCAGTTTTAAGGCACCAGCATTAGAATCCTTCGGTTCACAACAATTGAATGTCTCAATAAAATCAAATCGTTTAACAATCTCAGGTGAGAGGTAGTATCTTCTCGCATGAGTGAAACTCATGTACTTTTCTCCGCATGGATGTGCCGGTCCCAAAACTCCACCATTACGGTGAACCAAATCGATCAGAAGTGCAAGCGGCATTCCACGCATCTCAAGTAGACGCATCTTTACACCCTCCGGCATAATTACAAGAATATGCCCTGCATCTCTCGTATCATATTCAATTCCTTTGAGTACCACAAAATCGGTATGTTTCTTTCCTTTTAAATTCTTCTTCCAGTAGCGGTAGCCATTATATGTGTCGTGATCCGTGATCACCATTCCCTGAAATCCGTGTTCCTTGAGTATCGTGATATATTCCTCAATCCCTACCCTGCTGTCTATGGACCCCTCTTTCACGTGACAGTGCATGTCTATCTTCATATTTGAGTCCTCCTTTTCCGCAGTCCTGATTTTATAAAAAGTACTATGTGAAATAACTTTATTTTCGTTCTTTAAAAAGACTGCTTATTGATAAATTTATTATACCGCGTTTATAAGGAGTGACAAGCAGCTCTTTAATTACGGAAGTTGAAGAGTTACTGTTCAATATCTGATCCGTCACTTTCATTGCAGATTCCACACCGAATCGAAGTAAATAATAATCCTCAACACTTTTCAAATCTTCCCATGCAATCGGAAGAATTTCAACTTTATATTGTTCCTGCACGTTCTCTCAATTCCTTTCTTGCTTCGGAGATACTTCTTGTCTTTGCTCCGTTTAACCTTTCTTCTTCTGCCTGCATGATTTTCGCACGAAATTCCAATGCCTGTTCCCTTTTCTCAAAGGCATCAATATTCATAAATACTCCGTCATCCTCGTCATTTTTGTTATATAAATCGGTTCACTCGTTGACCTTGCAAGATTGGAAATAGTAGAATAATCGTTTCGTAATGTTGCTGAAGCCTTGATAATATTTGTTTTCCGAATACACTTTGTTCAGAATGTTAATAAGAGCAAGAACAGGCACCACATACGGTAAACTGTTCTTGCTCTTATGTTACATACCTTCAAAGGGATGAGGTAAAACGGGCCGATAGCCGTGGTAATAATAGAACTGGCATTGCGGCCATTCAATTAAAATTTAGATCCCAATTGAAAGAATCCTGGTTCAACAAATCTTACTGCACCTTCGCAATATCGATCAGTGACAGTTTCTTAATATCTGTATTCTCAAGACTGGTGATCAGAGCTTTTGCTGTATCGATCGCTGTCAGTACATTGACACCTGTCTCGATCGCATTTCTACGGATCACGAATCCGTCTCTTGAATGCTCTGCACCCTGTGCTGGGATATCGATAACAAGATCGATCTTATGTCCGAGGATCAGGTCAAGAAGGTTCGGTGATTCCTGCTCGATCTTACGAACCGGAGTAGCCTTTACTCCCGCCTCATTCAGCGCGCGTGCTGTTCCGCTTGTAGCAAAGATATGGTATCCAATCTTCTCAAATCTTCTTCCGATCTCTACTGCATCTGCATGGTCTTCATCGCGGACTGTCATGATCATGTTTTTATGCTTCGGAAGCTTGATTCCAGCTCCGATAAATGCTTTGTAAAGTGCTTCATCAAATGTCTTTGCAATTCCAAGACACTCTCCGGTGGATTTCATCTCCGGTCCAAGGCTGATATCAGCTCCGCGGATCTTCTCAAAGGAGAATACCGGCATCTTAACCGCTACATAATCAGCTTCCGGCTGAAGTCCCGGTGTGTATCCAAGATCTTTGATCTTCTTTCCTGTGATAACCTGTGTTGCCAAAGGAACAATCGGGATACCTGTCACCTTACTGATATATGGTACTGTACGGCTGGAACGCGGATTTACTTCGATTACGTATACCTCATCTTCGCCGCACACAATAAACTGGATATTGATCATACCGATAACATGGAGTGATTTTGCAAGTCTTCTTGTGTACTCAGCAATCTTTGCTTTCGCTCCTTCTGTCAGGCTCTGTGCCGGATATACGGAAATACTGTCTCCGGTGTGGATTCCTGCACGCTCGATATGTTCCATGATACCCGGAATCAAAATATCTGTACCATCACATACGGCATCGACTTCAATCTCTTTACCCTGTAAATATTTATCTACAAGGATCGGATGATCCTGTGCGATTCTGTTGATGATTCCGATGAATTCATCAATATCATTGTCGTTGATTGCAATCTGCATTCCCTGTCCACCAAGAACGTAGGAAGGACGAACCAATACAGGATATCCAAGTCTGTTTGCAACTTCTTTTGCTTCCTCTGCTGTGAATACAGTACCACCTGTCGGACGTGGGATCTGACACTCCTCAAGAATCTCATCAAAGAGTTCTCGGTCTTCTGCTTTATCTACATTTTCTGCGGATGTTCCAAGGATCGGAACTCCCATCTTCATCAGTGCTTCTGTCAGCTTGATCGCTGTCTGTCCACCAAACTGTACAACTGCTCCATCCGGTTTCTCAATATCAACGATACTCTCTACATCTTCCGGTGTCAGTGGCTCGAAGTACAGCTTATCAGCAATGTCAAAGTCAGTACTTACTGTCTCCGGGTTATTATTTACAATGATTGTCTCATATCCGTCTTTTGCAAATGCCCATGTACAATGTACAGAACAGAAGTCGAACTCGATACCCTGACCGATACGGATCGGACCGGATCCAAGGACAAGAACTTTCTTCTTCGCATCTGTCTTTTCAACTTCATTCTCACTACCATAAACGGAATAGTAGTATGGAGTCTCTGCCGCGAACTCCGCCGCACAGGTATCTACGATCTTATATGCTGCAACGATACCGTTTGCATGACGCATATCGTGAATTTCCTGCTCTGTCTTACCTGTCAGCTGTGCGATCACATTATCCGGGAACTCGATACGTTTTGCTTCTGCAAGAAGTTCCGGTGTAAGTTCCTGGGTCTTCAGTGCTGTCTCCATCTCTGTGATGATCGCAAATTTATCAATGAACCACTTGTCAACCTTTGTAATGTTGTGGATCAGATCGTAAGAGATTCCTCTTCTGCAGGCCTCCGCAATTCTCCACATACGCATATCATCTACTTTCTTCAGCTGATCGATCAGTTCATCATCTGTCAGATCTGTGAAGTCATAAGAAAGCAGACAGTCTACATGCTGCTCCAGAGAACGGATTGCTTTCATAAGAGCTCCTTCAAAGTTATCGCAAATACTCATGACCTCTCCGGTTGCCTTCATCTGTGTTGTCAGTGTTCTCTTTGCCTTGATAAATTTATCAAAAGGAAGACGCGGAATCTTAACAACTACATAGTCAAGCATTGGCTCGAAACTTGCATAAGTTTTCTTTGTAACTGCATTCTTGATCTCGTCCAGTGTATAACCAAGAGCAATCTTGGCTGCAACTTTGGCAATCGGATAACCTGTTGCCTTGGAAGCCAGTGCTGAAGAACGGCTTACACGAGGATTTACTTCGATAACACAATATTCAAATGATGTTGGATGCAGTGCAAACTGTACGTTACATCCACCTGTGATATTTAACTCACTGATAATGTTCAATGCGGAAGTACGTAACATCTGATACTCTTTATCACTCAATGTCTGGGAAGGCGCAACTACGATACTGTCACCGGTATGAACACCAACAGGGTCAATGTTCTCCATGTTACATACGGTGATACAGTTACCTGCACTGTCTCGCATTACTTCGTATTCGATTTCCTTCCAGCCTGCGATACAACGTTCTACAAGAACCTGTCCTACACGGGAAAGACGAAGACCATTCTCCAGAATCTCTACTAACTGCTGAGAATCATGTGCGATACCACCACCGCTTCCTCCCAGTGTATAGGCAGGACGCAGTACGACCGGATAGCCGATCTTATTGGCAAATGCAAGTCCATCTTCTACATTTTCTACAACGAGAGAAGCTGCAACCGGCTCACCGATCTTCTCCATTGTTGCCTTGAATTCCAGACGGTCCTCTGCCTTCTTAATGGTCTCAGATGTTGTTCCGATCAGGCGTACATTATTTTTAAGAATCCAGCCTCTTCGAGTTCCATTGCAAGGTTCAGTCCAGCCTGTCCACCAAGTGTTGGAAGTACACTGTCTGGTTTCTCCTTTTTTGATCAGCTGCTCAACAACCTCAATTGTCAGTGGCTCGATATAAACACGATCTGCGATATCTTTATCTGTCATGATTGTTGCAGGGTTAGAGTTGAGAAGTACAACCTCAATCCCTTCTTCTTTCAGTGAACGGCAGGCCTGAGTTCCAGCATAATCGAACTCCGCAGCCTGTCCGATGACGATCGGACCAGAACCGATAACTAATACTTTTTTGATACTATTATCTCTTGGCATTATTTCTCTCCTCCCATCATCTCAAGAAAACGATCGAACAGGTATCCTGAATCCTGTGGTCCCGGGCATGCTTCCGGATGGAACTGAACTGTAAAAATGTTCTTTCCAACATATGCAAGTCCTTCGTTTGTTCCGTCATTTACATTCTTAAATGCAGGAACTGCAACGTTTGGATCAATCTTGTCTTCATCAACAACATAGCCGTGATTCTGTGAAGAAATGTAGACTCTGCCTGTCTGAAGATCTTTCACCGGATGATTTCCTCCGCGATGTCCGTATTTTAATTTGTAAGTTGTACCACCTGTTGCAAGTGCCATCAACTGATGTCCAAGGCAAATGGCAAATATTGGGATATCTGTTTCATAAAGCTTTTTGATTTCTTTGATAATTGATGTACATTCTGCCGGATCTCCAGGTCCATTGGAAAGCATAATGCCATCCGGATTAGATGCGATGATCTCATCCGCTGTTGTATCGGCCGGATAAACGGTCACTTCGCAGCCGCGATCATTTAAAGATTTTGCGATGTTTTTCTTAGCTCCGAGATCAAGAAGTGCAACCTTCTTGCCTGTTCCTTCTAAAACGTATTTCTCCGCACATGTAACTTTGGAGACAACACCTTCTACCTTATAATTCTTCAACTTAGAGATTACTTCATCAAGATCGTAATTCTCGTTTGTTGTGATCATACCATTCATGGTACCTTTTTCTCTTAAAATCTTTGTAAGAGCACGAGTATCAACTCCCGCAATACCCGGAATATCATATTTCTTGAGGAAATCCTGAATTGTACCTTCACATCTGAAGTTACTTGGCATTCTGGATAACTCCCTCACAATATATCCATCTGGCCACGCCTTTAATGACTCCATATCCGGTGTAATTCCATAATTACCAATTAACGGATAGGTCATTACCACTGCCTGTCCGGCGTAACTTGGATCCGTCAGCACTTCCAGATATCCTGTCATTGAAGTATTAAACACGATCTCACTGATCATATCTCTCGTCGAACCAATGCTTTTTCCGGTAAACACAGTTCCGTCTTCCAAAAAATAAGAAACGCTTTCATCTGTTCACCCTTTCCCTTCGTAAAAATATTTTTTCTCAAAAGGAAGGCGCTCATGGAGTCTTTATCCCAGAGCGCCCTCTTTCTCAAATTGTAAAGATTATACTACAGCATGAGAGACATTTCAACATCATTTTTGATGAATAACTTAGTACTTTTATTAATATATATTGGTATTTTTTACTTATAAATGCTATTTTATGCATTTTTATGAATACCAGAAGATCATTATGATCCGCTTTCTGTCATCCACGGCATACGTATATTTCACTTCTTCCAATTGTCTGAAGTCAACAAGAAACTGCGCCGCCTGTGGAATCAAATTATCTATAATTTTCTCTTTTGCAACTTCATAAACAGCATTTTCCGAAAAGCGGATAGCAAACATTTCCTGTTCCTGTTCTATCCCTGCTTTCATTTTTTCATAGATTTCATTCTCATCAAATGTTTCATAGTACAGACCGTTGATTCGATAATATTCCAGATCATTGGAATCGCACACCGGATACGGCACAAAATCATCCTGCTGATGATCTGTAAAAATTTCTTCATCTGTACAACATAGATACTCATAATTCACAAGATCATGAGGCAGCGTTTCTCCCGTCTCATTCTCCTGAAAGATCGGATCTCCGAAAGTCACATCCATCTGATAATACTTATCATTACATTTCACTATATTCCATGCATGTGCCCCCTGCTCTTTTACTGTTCCCACAACGTAAATACATTCTATTCCCATCTGTTTCAACAGATATTGCGCTGCCCTGGAATATCCTGCGCAGACGGATTTTTTCCCAACCAAAGAACTATAAATATTCTGATTATCCAATGCGTTTTGATCATAATCCACAGTATCTACAAGATATTTGAAAATGTACTTGATCTTCTCATACGCTGTCTCACATCCCTGTGCACCTGCAAGTGCCTCTTGTGCCGCATTTTCAATCTGCTCCTGTCTGGATTCTCTCTGATCCGGTGTACAGATATAAGACGGATGAAACTCTGTGTAGTCTTTGTATACCGTCATTTTTGAGCTGCCGTCACACCAGAACAATTCCGGCCGGTCATACATCAGATATTCGTATATCTTTCCTGCCTCGTCATTCTCGCCTGCATGAAGAAGAATGGTCTCTTCCATGGAACGAACCCCCTGCAGGATCTCACGATAAACCTGTTTTTCCTGCTCCGACAGCTGCTGATAATAAAAACCATCTGCAACATCTTCTTCTGATACATTTAACTCCGGAAATTCTATTTTCTGACCAGAATCAGACAAAAGGACATTTCCGGACTCACGGAATAATCCTGGTACTACTTTTGTCATCTTTAATACACCTGCCACTCCGATGATCACAAGAAGAAGCACAAGAAACACGAATCCTTTTCTTGTTGTTTTTCTATTTCTTCGTCGTTTTTCCTTCGTCTTCTGTCTCTTTCCATTAATTTCACTGTCTCCTGTCTGAACTGTTCCTGTACTTTTATGAAAGCTCTGCTATTCTTGACACGCCAACATAAATTTCCGATATCTTATACCATGTTTTATAATCTATCTCTCCTGTTACCGGAAGACCGAATATAGATTGAAATTTCCGGACAGCCGCTTCTGTTTCAGGTCCATAGATTCCATCTTCCGTCAATTTGGGGATTTCCGGATATGCACCTGCAATCACATTCAGTTCTTCCTGTATCTGACGCACTTTGGGGCCTTGTGAACCTTGTTCCAGTGTATATCCCGGCCAGGAGGACGGAATACCTGAGATTGCTTCTGCCGTATTGATATACATATCGTCACCATAATAATACCGCAGAATTTCAATCGTAGAATATCCCTGCTCTCCCAGACTTTTTGACCCCCACTGGGTCAACCAGTTCGGGCAGCTCACCCTACGGCCATCACAATACTGTGTCAGGATTGGCTGGCGCACATTCGGCCGTGACAGATAGTCTGCAAACAGTTCATCCACAATCACTGAAATAGGCTCAAATATATTGCGCTCCGGGATCCATTTATGGTCAAATGCCGTTGATGATGTAATTGTAAAATCAAACCCTTTATTTCGATACCATTCCGTATAAACCCTGTTTAAAGTGAATGACATAATTGCCAGCACATTTGCCCTTATGGTGTCTGCCGGCCAGGTTGCATAGATTTCACTTGATGCGACATTTTTTATATAATCTTTGTACTTCACATAATAATTCTGTGCTGTAGAATCCCGCGGAGATCCATCATGTACGATAATATATTCCGGTACAACCACACGGCTCAAGACAATTTCTCCTGTTTCATTTACCGGCTTAATCTCTTCCTCTGCAATCTTCGGAGGATAATTTCCATATAAAGTATGAGCAGGGATGACGAATACCTGCTCTTCTTCCCTGCTCTGATCCTTTTGTTTCATGCGTATATTCTGGATTGCCTTTGTGTTTGCCAGGATCTCTGTTCCCGAAACACTGATCGACTCAAATCCTTCTGCTTCAATATTCAATGTATATTCTGAATATGGCTGACGTTCTTCGTTCTCATCCAGACTCCATTCTTCCGGTGGTGCATTCAGTTCAACCAGTTCTGTCTGACCGGAAGAATCCGTGACTACCTGCTCTAATATACTTTCCGGAATTCCTGTATAAGAGATGGAAATCCGTGCTTCCTTTACCGGAAATGCATTCACAGAAGATGTAACATTTACCTGCAGCTGACCACGATCGATCAGATTCTCCTGCGTTTCTTTGCTTTCAATTGAACCTTGTATCGGTTGAAAAAGTTTCATAGTTTGTCTCCCACATCTGATTCGTTTCCTTTTTTTTCCAGTATATGCGGAAAACTCCTATTCTTTCCTGTTTTCTACACAAGTTTCAGAATGTCATTAAACATAATAACAACCATCAATGCCATCAGAAGCACAAATCCTGCAAAATGTACCATGCCTTCTTTCTCAGGCGGTACTCTTTTTTCCACGAACGGCCTCAATGATAAGGAATACAAGACGTCCACCGTCCAACGCCGGAAGCGGTAACAGATTCATCACACCCAGGTTGGCGGTCAGAAGTACTCCTATATTGAGAAGATTTAAAATCACTACTACCATGCCTGCCGGAGCTGCTTCCTGATAAACGTTATCTACCGCACTGACAATTCCAACCGGACCGGAAAGATCTTTTACTCCTACCTTTCCACCAACTAACATTTTCAGACTGTCAACTGTATATGTGATCCAATACTTCACCGTATATGCTCCGTATCGAACTGTTCCAAACAGACCCGGACGAACCATCTCACCACCTGTAATTCCAAGCAGAGGAAAAGCATCTCCCTCATTCTGTTTTGGTTCCAGCACAACTGTATAATCCTTACCGTCACGCTCATACTCAACTTCTACACTTTTTGTTCCCGCATGCATCATATTATACAGACTGATATCGTTCCAGATATGAACTGATTTTCCTCCGATCTTCTTAATCACATCTCCCGGTTCGATACCTTCTTCCTGCGCTGAATATCCATCTGTCACATTACTGACAATCGGTGCTCGATATCCCGTCCAGCCAATAATAATCATGCAGAGGATCCATGCAAGAATAAGATTGAACACTGGACCTGCAACAATGACTGACATTCTTGCCCAGACAGATTTACTGTTAAAGCTTCCTTCTGATATATCTTCCACATCATCCTCGCCCATCATGCACGCTCCGCCAAAAGGAAGCAGTTTCACGCTGAACTTTGTCTCACCAAACTGTTTTCCAAAAATAGTCGGTCCAAGACCCAGAGAGAATTCATCCACACGGATCTTATTCTTCTTTGCAAGCAGAAAGTGTCCTAATTCGTGAAAGATTACAATCGCACTGAATAGCAGAATTGCCAAGATTATGCCCATACATTACCACCTGTTTTTAATAAATTCATATGTTTCCTGTTCTGTCTTTAGTATCTCCTCAACGGTTGGAGCCGCAATATTTTTATGCGCTTCCATACACGCCTGAATAATTTCAGGAATCTGGAGATACTTAATCTTTCTGTCAAGGAACAGCGCAACTGCTTTCTCATTTGCCGCATTTAATACAGTCGGAAGGGAACCTCCTGTTCTTACCGCTTCAAAAGCAAGCTTCAATCCATAAAATGTTTCCAGATCCGGCTGTTCAAATGTGATCTGCTGAAGTGTCGAAAAGTCCAGTCTGTCACCCGGAAGATAACGACGTTCCGGATAATACAGTGCATACTGGATTGGCAGCCGCATATCCGGTGTGCCAAGCTGTGCGATCACTGCACCATCTTCATATTCCACCATTGAATGAATGATACTCTGTGGCTGTACGACTACCTGGATCTGATCCACGTCCACTCCGAACAGCCACTTTGCCTCAATCACTTCCAGCCCTTTATTCACCATTGTAGATGAGTCAATTGTAATCTTGCGTCCCATTGCCCAGTTTGGATGTTTCAATGCATCCTCTACCTGGATGTTCGCCAGATCTTCCAGTTTCTTTCCTCTAAATGGTCCACCGGATGCCGTCAGGAGAATCTTGTGCAGAGCCTTCTGCTGTCCTCCCTGAAGAGACTGGAAGATTGCGCTGTGCTCGCTATCCACCGGAAGAATAGAAACCCCTTTTTTCCTTTGCCAGCGGCATAATGATATGTCCTGCTGTGACCAGTGTCTCTTTATTTGCCAAAGCAATATCTTTTCCTGCATTAATTGCTTCAATTGTAGGAAGAATTCCAATCATTCCAACAATTGCTGTCACAAGAATCTCTGACTCCGGCTGTCTCGCTACTTCAAGCAGTCCATCCATACCGCTTACTACTTTAACATCCAGATCATTTATTTTGTCTTTTAATTCATTTGCTCTTTCTTCTTTCCAAACTGCTGCCAGTTTCGGCTTAAATTCTCTGATCTGTTTCTCCAGGAGATCAATATTATTCCCTGCTGCAAGTGCTGTAACCTCCAGATCGCCATTTGTCCTGACAATCTCCAATGTCTGTGTTCCTATGGATCCTGTGGATCCCAAAATTGCAATTTTCTTCATCGTAACTTTTTACCTCTATTCTGCTCTTATGTTACAATCCACAAAACTGTGGATCAGCAACGCATCTATCACACATATATCTCCTTTTACAGAAACAGGGAAAGATAGAAAATAATAGGTGCTGTAAAGATAACACTGTCAAAACGGTCAAGAATTCCTCCATGTCCCGGAATCAGTTTTCCATAATCTTTAATGTTGTGGTATCTCTTGATCGCAGAAGCTGCCAGGTCGCCAATCTGTGAAATTGCTCCACCAACCGCACCGATAATCGCATATTCCAATATATCTGCTGCCGCATTTCCCCAGTAGTTAATTGCAAGTCCATACAATACTCCGATCAATGCTGCACCAAGGATTCCTCCGATTCCACCTTCTATTGATTTCTTCGGACTTAAAATCGGTGCCAGCTTGTGCTTTCCGATCAACATACCGACACAGTATGCACAAGTATCACATCCCCAGGAGCATACAAACACAAGCCATACCGAGAAGATTCCTCCCGGAAGATTTCTTGTCTGATAAATGTAAGAGAGCATCACTGCCACATAGAACATTCCGAAAAAACCGGCAAAAATCTGCTGTGTATTATATTTCGGATAGGAAAATACAAGAACCGCCATCTGGCAGATCAAAAAAGCCATAAACAGCATAACAAACCAGTTTAAGGATTCTCCCGGAAGAAGCGGTTTAAAATATAATAACCCATAATACAGGATTGCAAAAATATATCCGACAATTCCTGGTGCCTTCTTCTCTATGTGAAATACTTTATACAACTCTGTCATTCCAATCAGGCTGATTAATAACAAAACTGCAAAAGAGCAGGTTTCCGCCCGTGATCACTGTGACAAGCGCGATGATCACTAATAGTATTCCACTTAGTAACCTTGTTTTAAACATCTTTATTCCGCCTCCTCTACTCCGCCGAATCTTCTATGCCTGCGGTTATATTCTTCCACCGCTTTTATAAGCTCTTCTTTCGTAAATGCCGGCCACGGAATATCTGTAAAATAAAACTCTGAATAGGCCAGCTGCCAAAGCAGATAATTCGATAATCTTTGTTCTCCGCTTGTACGGATCATCAAATCCGGATCCGGAATGTCATTTGTATCCAGATAAGAATTAAATAATGATTCATCGATCGTGTCCGGATTTACCTTGCCGGCCGCACAATCCTTCGCAAGCTTTCTGGCTGCTCTTGTGATCTCATCACGGCTTCCATAATTCAGGGCAATTGTAAAATTAAGCCCTCCATTGTTGGCTGTTGCCTCTTCCAGTTCTCTGATCCGGCTCTTGATATCCTCATCCAGCGGTTCAATATCGCCGATCACACGGATCTTCATATCATTCTTTGCCGCTGTCTTCAGACATGTTTTCATGTAATTTCTTAAAAGTTTCATCAGTGCATCCACTTCATTCTGTGGTCTGCTCCAGTTTTCTGTAGAAAATGCATAGACTGTCAGGTACTTGATTCCCATACGCCATGCTTCTTCACAGATCTTCTCAACGTTCTTGGCTCCCCCTGTGCGTGTCCGTAATTTCTCGGCATTCCTTTTGATTTTGCCCAGCGTCCGTTTCTCTAAAATAATCGCAATATGCTGTGGTACGTTCATTTTCTTATCCTCTCTGTCGCAACTTTCTTTAAAGAAGAAATGGAGGCCTTAAATAAGCCTCCATGTTCTTAAAAACTTATCTGCGTACAAATAATCTGTAAACAGTTTTTCCACATTACAATCTGACAATTCAGCTCTGCTGTTTTTCGATTTAGACTGTCATGATTTCCTTGGACTTCGCCTCTACCATTTTGTCAATCTTAGCAACATACTTGTCTGTGATCTTCTGAAGCTCGTCTTCAAGATCCTTGATCTCATCTTCTGAAATTTCCGTTCCTTTCAGTTTCTTGAATGCAACATTTCCGTCACGACGGACATTACGTACAGCAACTTTCGCTTCCTCACCTTTTTTCTTTACATCCTTTGCAAGCTCTTTTCTGCGATCCTCTGTCAGCTCAGGGAATACCAGACGGATCGAAGTTCCATCATTTGTCGGGTTGATTCCGATATCAGAAGTAAGAATTGCTTTCTCAATTGCCTTGAGCATGCTCTTCTCCCATGGCTGGATCTGGATCATACGTGCTTCCGGTACAGATACATTCGCTACCTGCTGGATCGGTGTTGGTGTTCCGTAGTAATCAACTGCCAGCTTATCCAGTACATGTGGGTTTGCACGCCCTGCACGGATTGTAGCAAGTTCTCCATCCAGATTGTTAATTGTCTTTGTCATCTTATCATCATAGATTTTGTTTTTTCATTCATGCTGTAATTCCTCCGCTATTTAAAATAGTTTATACAGTAACTTTTGTTCCTGTGAATTTTCCCTGCATTGTATTTACAATACTATTCTCTTCATTAAGTCCGAATACAAGCATCGGCATCTTATTCTCAAGACAGAGAATGGATGCTGTCAGATCAACTGCTGCGAGTTTCTGATCGATCACTTCTTGAATAGAAATTTCATCATACTTCACTGCTGCCGGATTCACCTTCGGATCACTGTCATAGATACCGTCAATTGCCTTTGCAAGAAGCATTGCATCTGCCTCAATCTCGATTGCACGGAGAACTGCACCTGTATCTGTTGAGAAATATGGATGTCCTGTTCCACCTGCGAAAAAGATCACCTTGCCTTCTTCCAGTGCTGCAACTGCTGCATCCTTTGAGAACAGAGATGTAAATGCTCCGCATACAAAAAAGGTGTGAATACTTCTGTCTTCATTCCTACATGACGGAAAATATCTGACACATAGATACAGTTCATAACTGTTGCAAGCATACCGATCTGATCTGCTTTTGTACGGTCAATTGTCTCACTTGTTCTTCCTCTCCAGAAGTTTCCTCCTCCTGTTACGATTGCTACCTGCACACCTTCATCTACAAGCTGCTTTACCTGCTTTGCAACACCGATACACGTTGCCTCGTCAAATCCGGTCTTCTTTTCTCCTGCAAGAGCCTCTCCGCTTAACTTTAACAATACTCTTTTCATACTGTATAGCTCCTTTAAATTCTATCTTTCAGTGCCTGTTCTGTCTTTTTTCACACAAACCATAATTCAAAGTATAATGGCACTAACCTAACTTAGAGTATAACATAACTTTCCACATTTGTCATGACCGAAGCGTGAAATCCTTTTTTTTTCAAAAAAAAAAGAACCGATTTCTTTCAGGCAATGTTTCTATACGAAAAATCCTGATGAAATCGATTCTTTTCATGATTATTAAATTTGCCTACATAATAAGCATTGAAAACAGCACTGTAATAATTCCACAGATTCCGATTGCAAGACCGCTCATTGCACCCTCGATCTCACCAATTTCAATTGCCTTTGATGTTCCGACTGCATGACTACATGCACCGATCGCAAGTCCTGCTGCCACAGAATCCTTCACATGGAATATTTTGATCAGCGTCGGAGCCAGAATACTTCCAAGAATCCCCGTGAAAATAACAGCAACCACCGTAATCGGCACTACACCACCTGCCGGCTCAGAAATACTCACTGCGATAGGTGTTGTCACTGACTTAGGGATCAGTGAAACTGTCATGCTCTGATCCAGTCCAAATAATTTGCACATTCCAAACACGCTTGCCATAGATGCTGCTGATCCTGCAGTACATCCAACTACAATTGGAAGCCAATATTTCTTCAAAACATCAATTTTTGTATAAATTGCAACCGCAAGACATGCTGTTGCCGGAGCAAGAAACATATTGATCAAAGCCCCGCCCACATCATAGCTATCATATGGAATATCAAAAATCAAAAGGACTCCTACAATCAATACAATCGCAACGATCAGCGGATTACAGATCGGTGTCTTTAATTTACTATGCAGCTTTTCTCCTATCCAGAATGCTACTACACTCAACCCTACTCCAAAATAAGGAGATGCCATTAATTCTTTCATGCTTTCTTTCCTCCCTTTTTTCTTCTCCATCAATTTCACTGTCAGCGTAACTACATACGCTGTCACAGCAAATGTTACAATCGTGGATACAACACAGATTACAAGAAGCTGAAGTACTGTACTTTTTAAAATGTCAAAATAATTAATGATACTTACTCCTGCCGGTACAAAAAAAGAATGCCATATTTCCTAATAAGAAATCTGCTTTTTCCTGCACATGCTCAATCTTTAAGAACCCGGTCAGCAGACAGATCAACAATAAAATCATACCGATTACACTCGCCGGAAAAGAAAACGGCAGATAATGTTCGATTACAAGACTGACCCAGCAAACACCGAATATCACACCAAACTGTTTTAAAATTTTCATTTGTTTTACCTCTTTTTAATATGTAAGCCTACATGTCAAGTTCCAGAAACAATTCTTTCGTCAGTTTCTGTCAATCTCATGCCTGGAGAACTCTCTCTTCACATGACACGCTTTTTAGATTAGCACTGCGCACTCTATCCGTCAATGTGATTATTCATGAAATAATCACACTATTTTGCATGTTTTTTTGATATATTTCTTCAAATAATCCAAAAGACATTGACATCTAATTGTATATGTTTTATGATACATATGTTTTCGCACTTTAAACAACTAAAATTTTACAGTACGAATATTAAGGAGGATGATAAAAAATGATTATTGTTTTGAAACCTCATACTTCTGAGGAAAATATACACCGTGTCGAAAATCTTGTAAAAAGCACGGACTTGACACTCATCTGGTTCAGGGAACCGGAATGACGATCATCGGATGTATCGGAGATACAACACTGATCGATCCAAGACAATTTGAAATTGACACATGTGTTGACAAAGTTATGCATGTACAGGAGCCTTATAAGCTTGCAAATCGCGCATTTCATCCGGAAGACTCTATTATAGATGTTTCCGGTGTTAAGATTGGCGGTGAACATTTAGGACTGATTGCAGGACCTTGTTCTGTAGAATCCTATGAGCAGGTTCTTGAGATTGCTCAAAAAGCAAAGACATCCGGAGCAAATCTTCTCCGCGGCGGCGCATTCAAGCCAAGAACAAGTCCTTACGCTTTCCAGGGACTCGGACTTGAGGGACTTGATATTCTCTGTGCAGTCAGAGAAGAAGTCGGACTTCCTATTGTCACAGAACTCATGTCTTCCAAGTATCTGGATGTATTCAACGAGAAGGTTGACCTGATCCAGATTGGTGCCCGCAACATGCAGAACTTTGATCTTCTCAAAGAATTAGGACAGGTTGATCGCCCAATCCTGTTAAAGAGAGGACTGAATGCCACATACGAAGAATGGATCATGTCCGCTGAGTATATCATGGCATCCGGTAATGAAAATGTCATTCTCTGTGAACGTGGTATCCGTACTTTCGAGACTTTTACAAGAAACACCGGATCTTCAGTGTATCCCTGTTCTTCGCAGCAAGACGCATCTTCCAATTGTTATTGACCCAAGTCATGCCGGTGGAAAATGGTGGCTTGTTGAGCCTATGGCAAAGGCTGCAGTTGCTGCAGGTGCTGACGGACTTATGATCGAAGTTCACAACAATCCGGAAGCTGCCCTTTGTGACGGAGCCCAATCTTTGAAACCTGAGAAATATGATGTTCTGCTTCAGCAAGTTCGTCAAATTGCCGAAGTAGTCGGTAAAAAATTCTAAGGAGATCGTCATGAAATTAACAGTTGATCTTGGACCGAATTCTTATCCGATCCATATTGAAAATGGAATCCTTGCAAAAACCGGAGAACTTGTAAGCGAAGTGTTCTCCGGAAAAAAAATCATGATCGTTTCAGATGATAATGTTTTTTCCTCTCTATGGAGAAATTATCACAAAAGCATTGTCTGACTCAGGGTTTGAATGCCACTCTTTTGTTCTGCCTCACGGCGAACCTACTAAGAGTTTCCAGTCTCTGCCTAAGATCTATGAAGCATTAATAAATGCAAAGCTAACACGAAGTGACCTGCTCATCGCACTTGGTGGCGGTGTGATCGGTGATCTTGCCGGATTTGCTGCCAGCAGTTATCTGCGTGGAATCAAATTTGTACAGATTCCAACCTCACTCCTCGCACAGGTTGATTCCTCTGTTGGTGGAAAAGTTGCGGTAGATCTTCCACAGGGAAAAAATCTTGTTGGTGCATTTTATCACCCAAAGGCAGTCATCATTGACCCAGATGTGCTGAATACATTGCCAGATCATTTCATCAGTGATGGTATGGGCGAAGTGATCAAATATGGATGTATCAAAGACAAAGAGCTTTTTGAGCTTTTATGTAGACATACTTCCTTCGATGATTTAAAGCCGAAGCTGACACAGATTATTGCACGCTGCGTTGATATCAAAAGAATCGTTGTCGAAGCCGATCAGTTTGACCTTGGAGAACGTATCCTTCTGAACTTTGGACACACACTTGCGCACACGATTGAACAGCACTTCAATTATGAGCGCGAAAGCCATGGGGAGGCAGTCGGAATCGGTATGTATCAGATTACAAAGATTGCAGAAGAGAAAGGATTAACCACATCCGGATGCGCAGAACAGATCAAAAAGGCATTGGAGATTTATAAACTTCCGGACAACTCTAATTTACCGATTGATGTACTGACTGATGCAATTTCTTTGGATAAAAAGAACCTGAATAATCACTTGAATGTTGTACTTCTTCATAACATTGGAGACAGCTATGTATATCCAACAGATGTCAGCTTCTTTGACGGTGCCGGTATTGTATAACAGAAATACTTTATGAACAAAGAATGTGCCTTCATTCTTGCGCCTGCGGCGGTCGCTTGCGACACCTACCTTGTACGCCGCAGTGCGCATCCTGAGCGGAGCGTTTTTGTATATTAGGAAAGGACTTTCCTAATATATAAAAAACAGGATCCGCCAGTTTTATCTTTACTGACAGATCCTGTTTTCTATTTTCTGTTAAATTAATCCATAATGCTTCATGGCATATGCAATTCCATCATTTTCCACTGTCTTTGTAACAAACTCGGCATATGGATCCAATACCGAATCATGTCTGCCCATCGCAATCGCATGCTCCGCATATTCAAACATCGCCAGATCATTACTGCTGTCTCCGAAGACATACGCATGACTTGCATCCATGTCATATTTTTCCATAATAAACTGACATGCTGTCGCTTTAGAAAATCCCTTCTGAATTACCTCATAGGCCTTTCCGCCACGGTCAAGTGCTTCCATGTCATCTCCAAGATACTCACGAAAAGAATCAAAATCGCTCTTATCATCTACGTAAACAAATAACTTATCATATTCAAATCTTTCGCTCTCTAAAGACTGTTCGATTCCTATTCCTCTAGATGCAAAATATCTTCTTGTAGATTCTAACCTGTCAAATCGTGATATGTGCCCTGGAAAATAACAATCCTCTTGTCCTTCCGCAATAACACCAAGATTACATTCTTTTGCTTTTCGCAGCAGTTCTATACCTCTCTGCTTCTCAATCGAGCTTTTTAGCAAAACTTCATCATGTTCTGTAAGATATGTCCCACAGCCACATAAATACCCATCAAATTGGAATTTTCTCACCTCTGTCGGAATACTACAGATTGTTCTGCCTGTATTAATAAACAGCAGATGTCCTTCCGCTCGTGCTTTTTCCATTGCCTCAATCGCACTTTGCGGTACCTCTTTTGTCACTTCACTCAACACTGTTCCATCAATATCAAAAAACAAGATTGCTCTTTCCATTTTACTTAATCCTAACTCTTATCTATTCTTAAACATTTCTACTATGTCAACCATCTCCTGAGACGGATTGGAGATTACAGCAGTTTGTATAACTTTACACGGTGCATTATTTTTCACTTCATCAACCGCTGCTGTTACTGCTGATACACTGCCACCTACAAAAACAAGTGCATGTCCACCACACTTTGTGTCCTGTGTCACATACTCTACTTCTGCAGTCTTTAACATGCTGTCAACTACGATCACCGCATTGGATTCTCCTTTTACCTCTACCAGGCCATATGCTCCATATTTCTTCATCTTATTTCCCTTTCTTTTCCTTCTCTGATTTCCTCACAAACCAATACTCTTCTCATATGTACAACAGACAATTGAACAAATACCTATTTATTAATTGTCATTGCAATTGCTTTTTCCGTATCCTCAGAAGGTGATGCAATCACCGTATGGGAAACAATCTTCGTCAACGGTCGGCTACATCCAGTGCTGCTTCCATTGCAGCCTTCACGTCAGAGACACTTCCTCTCATCTTCACGCAGGCTCCTGCCGCAAGACGATTTCTCTCCACACCCTGAATCTTTACTGCTGCTGCTTTTGCTGCCGCATCAAGTGCTACAAAACAGATACACTCACTTTCCAGTTCAAATACGCCGATTGCCTGGTTTCTGTAATCCTCTGCCATATCTTTCTCCTCTTCTTTCTGCTGTTCTGATCTTCCAACAGTTTTTGCATATCATATAGCTTTATTATAATACACACCTGGCACTTAATCAACTACAACAACAATTAAAATTCATCAAAAAACAACATGAAGAAGTTGCTTTCTTGTGGTTTTGTTACTATTTTGTAACTTTATAAGCTGATAACAGTCTTAATTCCACATTCATTTAACTTCTTCATGATTCATTACTTTCTTCTATTTTAAAATCTGTCTGTTATTTTGCAGACTCCACATTCACAGCCCCAAGGTTCATTTTGCGGAAAACTACAACAAGTACTTTTCCAAGTGCGAACGAGAATTGCCGCCGCGATTGCTTCCGGAATACCGGATGCTGTCACAGTTCCCATCACCAGACCGAATACTGCTGTAAGTGCAACTTCTTTTGCCTCGGCATACTGCTGTGCAAACAGGAAATAGATGCTTCCCATTACAGTGACAGTATTCACCATTGAACCAACAAATCCCACAATCGGAAGTGCAATAAACTGATTCAGTTTAATCTTTGTAAAAAGTACCCACAGCCATCCTGCTACCACACCGATCAGAATTCTGCATCCAACGGAAATCCAGATTGCCTTCAACGCCCCAGGAATTCCGGTTGTACTTAAAAATGGTGAAAATGCAAAGGATAAGAGTGTCGGAGCCATTGTATTACTGACCAGAGAGCATATACCAAAAACTGCTCCAAGAATTGCTCCTGCACCAGGTCCTAACAGAATTGCTCGGAGGATCACCGGAATATGAACTGTTGTTGCCTTAATGATAGGGAGCTGGATCATACCAAGCGGTGTATTGGCCAGTACGATCACGATCGCTGCCATAAGTGCAACACTAACCATCCAACGAGTGTCATGTTTCTTTGTTTTCATTATTCAATTCCTCCTTGTTATCATTCCCAACTTGCGGGATACAATACAATTACCGGATTAGTATATCATTCCTCTGCCTGATCAACAAGTATAAAAAGAAATACAATTTCATATATTCTATTAACGATTTTCCGAGGTGAACGAATGAAACTCTCTCTTTCCCGGAAATGTATCCATTTTCCCATACACCCTTTTAAATCAAAGAAATATTGCATTTTATTTCTTGTTTTCTCTTATTTTTCAGGTATTGAGCTGGATTTCTTAAAGAACAGATTTTCGCTTTTTCTAATGAGTCAACTTCGGCTCGCCCCTCTCCAGTCAACAGAACTCCGTGACTTCTATTCCCCGGACGATTTCCTGTGCCCTTCCTGATCTCACACTTTCTTCAGAAGGAAACTGGGGTTAAGTTTTTCAGGAAGAAGGCAAAACTCCTGTTGGAAATGCTTCGATCCAGGAACTTGCATCTATGGATGCTTATTACGCACAGGATACGTCTGAAAAAGTTCTGTATCTTACTTTTGATGCCGGTTACGAAAACGGAAATACACCTGCCATCCTTGATGCACTGAAAAAACATCAGGTAAAAGCCACTTTTTTTTGTTGTCGGAACCTACATTGACTCTGAGCCTGAACTGATCCGACAGATAATAAAAGAAGGACATACCGTGGGAAACCATACCTGGCATCACCCCGACATGTCCCATATTTCTTCTATAGAAGATTTCCAAAAAGAACTGGAATATGTAGAAACTGCCTATAAAAACGTAACCGGAAAGAATATGACCAAATACTATCGGCCTCCTCAGGGAAAATACAGTGAATCAAATCTGAAAATGGCAAAAGAACTTGGTTACAAAAGTTTCTTCTGGAGTCTCGCCTATGTAGACTGGTATCAGGATAACCAGCCATCCAAAGAAGAAGCTTTCTCCAAACTCCTCGGAAGGATTCATCCCGGAGCTATCGTTCTGCTCCACAGCACATCTTCCACTAATGCTGAAATCCTGGATGAACTACTGACCAGATGGGAAGAGATGGGATACCATGTACAGCCCCTTGAAAATATCATTTCCACTTCATCTACTACTGTCCAGCAACACACGTAACTATAAATTTTCAACCGCTGCTTTCTCGATTGCAAGACCCTTAGCATATGTTTCCATAAATTTCTCGTATCCTTCCACATCTTCCGCAACCGGATCCATTCCTGTTCCCACTGCATCATGGAATACTTTGTTCTCAAGATAATCTGTCAGCGATTCCTTGTCCTCTTTCTTAATAAGGTAATCGGCAAGCAGTGCAATTCCCCATGCTCCACCTTCTCCTGCTGTCTCCATAACGGATACAGGTGTATCAATCGCAGCTGCAAGGATTCTCTGTCCGACACCTTTGGTCTTGAATAATCCGCCATGTCCCATCATTCGATCCAATGCAACATGTTCTTTTTTTCAGAAGGATATTCATTCCTGTCTTCAATGCTCCAAGAGAAGTATAAAGATGCACTCTCATAAAGTTTGCAAGATTAAATTTACTGTCAGGTTTACGAACAAATAACGGTCTTCCTTCGTTAAATCCTGTCACATGCTCTCCTGAGAAATAGTTGTAAGCCAGAAGTCCGCCACAATCGGAATCTCCTTCTAATGCTTTGTTATAAAGTGTTCCAAAAATCTGGTTCATATCTGCTGTCATTCCCATACTCTCTGCAAATTCACGGAACAGATTCACCCATGCATTCAGATCTGATGTACAGTTATTACAGTGCACCATTGCTACAAGATCTCCGGCCGGAGTTGTTACAAGGTCAATTTCTTCGTAAGGCTTTGTCAGGTCTTTCTCAAGTACTGCCATTGCAAATACACTTGTTCCGGCAGATACATTTCCTGTGCGGACAGCAACGCTGTTTGTTGCAACCATTCCTGTTCCGGCATCTCCTTCCGGAGGACACATTGGAATTCCGGACTGAAGTGTTCCTGTAGGATCAAGCAGTTTTGCGCCTTCTTCTGTCAATACACCCGCGTCTTCTCCGGCAACAAGAACTTCCGGAAGGATTTCACGGATCTTCCATGGGAAATTCTTCTCTGCTGTAAGTTCATCAAACTGATCCATCATCTTCTCATTAAATTTCTTAGTAGCTATGTCGATTGGGAACATTCCTGCTGCATCACCATTTCCGAGCACCTTCTTGCCGGTCAGTTTCCAATGGATATATCCTGCAAGTGTTGTAATATAACGAACATCTTTTACATGTTCTTCACCATTTAAGATTGCCTGATACAGATGTGCAATGCTCCAACGCTGCGGAATATGATAAGAAAAGAGCTCTGTCAGTTTTTCAGAAGCTTCTTCTGTGATCGTATTTCTCCAGGTACGGAACGGAACAAGCAATTCATCATTCTCATCAAACGCAAGATATCCATGCATCATTGCGCTGACTCCGAGTGCCGCAAATTTTGTAAGCTTCACATTATATTTTGCTTCTACATCTTTCACAAGATCCTGGTAACATCCCTGAAGACCATTCTGGATTTTCTCCATGCTGTATGTCCAGATATTGTCTACAAGCTGATTCTCCCAGTCATAACTTCCGGATGCGATCGGACTTTTATCCTCATCAATTAAAACTGCTTTGATTCTTGTAGAACCAAACTCAATTCCAAGCACTGCCTTTCCTTCTTCGATTGTTTTCTTAATCTCTTCTTTTCCTCTCATATTTTTGCCCTCCTGTAAAAAATGCAGCGTATAACTCATTTAAGTAAGTCATCGCCGCATCCGATTTTATAACATATGTTTTCTAAGCTCTTCTCCGCTCTTTGCGCTTAAGTATGCAGGTGCAATATCAAATACTGTCTTGCATCCGCTCTGTCCTTCGCTTGCCAGTCTGTAAGCTGCTCTTGCATATGCAACCAGAACAGATGCTGTAAATTCCGGATTGGAATCCAGCTTCAGACTGTATTCAATCAGGTGCTTATTCTCACCATCCCATCCTGTCTTTCCGCTGCGGAGTACAAATCCGCCGTGCGGTATGCCGCTGTGCTTTTCCTTCAGTTCTTCTTCTGAAATAAAATGTACCGTTGTATCATAATCAGACAAAGTAGTTTGGCATTGTCTTGATCTCTTCTTCAACTTTCTTAGCATCTGCACCCTCTTCAAGTACTACAAAGCATTCTCTTGTATGCTTCTGTCTTGTTGTAAGTTCCGGATTTTCTCCATTTCTTACCGCTTTCAGTGCAGCCTCTACCGGAATTGTGTACTGTTTACCATCTTTGACACCTTCTACACGACGAATGGCATCAGAATGTCCCTGGCTGACACCTTTTCCCCAGAATGTATAATCCTTTCCTTCCGGGAGAATTGCATTGGCATATAATCTGTTCAGTGAGAACATTCCCGGATCCCAGCCTACGGAAATCATTGCAACATTGCCGCCCTCTTTTGCTGCTGCATCTACATTTCCAAAATGCTCAGGAATTCTTGCATGTGTATCAAAGCTGTCAATCACATTAAACATCTTTGCGTAAACAGGTGTCTGTTTTGGAAGATCTGTTGCGCTTCCTCCGCAAATTATCATAACGTCAATCTTATCTTTCCAGTCTTCTACATCTGCCACATTACAAACTACTGCAGTCTCTGTCAGAATCTTGACATCTTCCGGATCTCTTCTTGTGAAAACTGCAACAAGCTCCATATCCTCATTCTGCTTTACTGCGCACTCAACGCCTCTTCCAAGATTACCATAACCTAAAATACCAATTTTAATACTCATACTTAAACTCCTTTTTTGCTCCGCAGATCCGTCTGCTTTGCATTTTCTTAACGGACAGATTTACGGAGACTTTTTTTTCTAATTAGATATTATACCTTTTCGTTTTCTTCATTTCAATGATTTTTCGATGAATTTTTAAGTATTGAAGGTTATCCTCTTAATGATTTTTTATTTTCTAAATGCAAGTTCATTCCATCTGAGTTCATTTTTCAGATTACGGATTGTTGTATCTTTATCAATATATACAGCTTCGATTCCCATCATTGCTGCCCAGTCACCCATCTGCTCTGCAGTTAAGTCATAAGTACATGCGGTATGATGTGCTCCACCTGCAAGAATCCAGGCTTCAGCTCCTGTATACATATCCGGTTCCGGTGTCCAGAAGTTTGTTGCTACCGGAAGCTTCGGCATCGGTTTCTCAACCTTCTTGCATTTCACATCATTGATGATCAGGCGGAAACGATTGCCCAGATCGATCAGAGATGTTGCGATACCTTTTCCTTCTTTTTGTAAATACCAGTCTTGCAGGATCTTCTCTGTCTCCCATAGAAAGTGGATTTACCTTGATGCTGATCGGACCGTCTGCGATAGATGGGCAGATCTCAAGCATATGAGACTGAAGGATTCCTTCTTTTCCAGGTACAAAGTTATATGTATAATCTTCCATCATGGATGTTCCTTTTGCATCTTTCATGCCTTCTGTCAGGATCTGCATGCTACGGACCATAGCTGCTGTCTTCCAGTCTCCTTCAGCTCCAAATCCATATCCCTTTTCCATCAGACGCTGGATCGCAAGTCCCGGAAGCTGCTTCAAGGCACCAAGATCTCCGAAATGAGTCACGATGGCCTGATAGTTTTTCTCCTCCAGGAAACGCTCGAATCCAAGCTCAATCTGTGCCTGAACAGCAACATGTTTTCTGAACTCCTCCGGATCTCATCCTTCGAGAAGGATCTCATATTTGTCATAATACTCTTCTACTAATGTATTTACATCTGCTGCGCTTACAGCATCTACGGACTCTGCGATTTCATTTACCGGATAAGCATCTACTTCCCATCCAAATTTAATCTGTGCCTCTACTTTATCACCTTCAGTAACAGCAACATTACGCATATTGTCTGCAACTCTCATGACACGTACATGGCTGCTTTCGATCACACCAACAGCTGTACGCATCCAGGAAGCAATCTTCTCCTGAACCTTCTCATCTGACCAGTGTCCAACAACAACTTTTCTCTCAATTCCGAGTCTTGTGAAAATGTGTCCGAACTCACGTCCACCATGTGCTGCCTGATTTTCATTCATGAAATCCATGTCTATCGTGTCATATGGGATTTCCATATTGAACTGTGTGTGGAGATGAAGTAGAGGTTTTCTGTACTCCTGAAGTCCTAATATCCATGATTTTGCAGGTGAGAATGTATGCATCCATGTAATGACACCGGCACATTCATCATCAATATTAGCTTCATTAAAAGTCTTACGGATCAGTTCGTTTGTGATCAATGTTGGTTTCCATACAACTTCATATGGAAGAACTCCAGACTCATTGAGCTTCTCTACAATAATCTTGGCATGCTCTGCTACATGCGCCAGACATTCATCTCCGTAAAGATCCTGTGAACCTGTGCAAAACCAGAATTTGTACTCTTTCTTCTTTAACATTTTTGTGTCCTCCTTGTAATAAAATGTTTATAGTTATTTTTTATTTATCACTTAATTTGTTACTGTGTTATACTTGACAGTTATTATTTTTCTGTATTCTGTCCATAATATGCATTCGCCCCGTGTTTCCTGTAGTAATGTTTATCCTGCAATTCCTGCGGTGCCGGTTTTACCTGTGGATTGATCATCTCACATCTTGCTGCCATCTTTGCAACTTCTTCTGCAACAACTGCATTGTGAACTGCTTCGTGTGCATCTTTACCCCATGTAAATACACCATGATTCTTACAAAGAACTGCTGGAACCGCAATATAATCTTTCTTCTTAGCTTCAAACTCATCTGCAATCAGAACTCCTGTATTCTTCTCATATGCTTCGTCGATTTCTTCTTTTGTCAGATTGCGGACACATGGGATCTCACCGTACATATAGTCGGCATGTGTGGTTCCGTAGCAAGGAATTCCTCTTCCTGCCTGTGCCCAGCTTGTTGCCCATGAAGAATGTGTATGTACAACACCACCGATTTTGTGAAAACGATTATAAAGAACAACATGTGTCGGTGTATCGGAAGATGGATTGTAACGTCCCTCTACTTTATTTCCATTCAGATCAACAACTACCATATCTTCCGGAGTCAGCTTATCATATTCAACTCCACTTGGTTTAATAACAAAAGTCCGCTTTCTCGATCGATTCCACTTACATTTCCCCATGTAAATGTAACCAAATCGTATTTTGGAAGCAGCATATTTGCCTCATACACTTCTTTTTTTTAACTGTTCTAACATTGTTCTTCTCCTTTCGTCTGCTGTCTACATGACTTCATTATATAATTTCACAGAATTTCGCATCACAAGTTCCGGTGCAAATTCCGCTGAGTACATTTCCATATTTTTATCAATCTTATCCAATATAATCTGTGCTGCACACTTTCCAATCTCATTCGCCGGATTATTCACCGATGTGATCGGTACTTCACAAAATCTTGCAAGACTAGAATTGTCGATTCCAATAACGGAAATCTGATCTGGGACTTTGATTTCCGCACTTTGCAATACCTTGACCAGTTTACTTGCAATCTCATCATTGTAACAGACACAGGCCGTACATCCATCTAAACGTTTCAGGATTCTGTCACTTTCCATCTCCATTTCCCGGATATCTTCCGAATCAACCCATAAAATCTGACGATTTTTAATCTTAAGTGAATGCTCCATGAGTGCCTTTGTGTATCCTGCATATCGCATTCTTCCCTGCCCGTCATCCGCCTTGAAGATTCCGGCGATTCTTGTATGTCCACATTCTAAAAGATGTTTTGTTGCAAGATATCCAGCTTTCTATCATCCAGACTGACATGTGGAATTGTAAGATTCTCATAGAAACTATTCACAAACACAACCGGTATTCCTGATTTCTGTAATTTCTGATATAAATCTAAATTCGGATTCGGAAGCCCACTTTTTACAGGCTCTGCGATCAAACCATCAATTCTTCTTGTTCTCAAAAATTCTTCCAGATGCATCCGCTCCTTTGCTACAGAATTGTCTGTCATTGCAATCTGAAGGATTCCGCCTGCCTGAGTAACTTTTTTCTTAATTTCCCGAACAATAATTGGGAAAATATAGGTATCGATATACGTCAGCATTACTGCGATTCGTTTTTCTTCATGATCTGCTCTTCTTTCTGTATTTCCAAGAAGCATTCCCGCATCTTCACATATATAAGAGCCACTTCCGCGTCTGCTCTCCACAATATTCTCTTTTACTAATTCTTCCAATGCCCGTCGTACCGTCTGACGACTGACCTGGAATTGTTCAGATAGTTCCTGTTCTGAAGGAAGCTTCTCCCCGGAAACCATTCTTCCCGACCTGACTTCCTCCTGAATCCATGTTACGATTTTTTTCAAATTTTTTCATTCACTTATGACCTCTCTATACAATTAATCATAATTACCGTTGTCACTTACAGTGTTCTGATTATCATTGCTCTGATCAGTACTTTTTCTTCATATACTTAATATACAACAATACATGTTGCAATACAATTCGCAGTATACCCAATCTTTTTCTTCTGTTTTTTATGTAATAATATATAAAAAATAAGAAGTTGTATTGTTTTTCTATTTATTTTTCAATACAGCTTCTTATAATTTTAAACCTGATTTAAATTTTTTCTCCTTTTTGCTTCAAATTTTCCTCTTGCATTTTTCACTTTTTCGGTTCATAATAGCATCAGACAAAGAACTAAATATTGTCAAAGGGGAGCTGGTCAGAACCGGCTGAGAGGAGACGTGTTACCGTTTCGACCCGTTTAAACCTGATTTGGATAATGCCAACGGAGGGAATTGATACCATGTAATGATTGAGATGCCCTTGCATCTCTTTTTACTTCGGACAGCTGGTAGGATCTTCACTCAGGTGAGGATCCTTTTTACATTTGAAAGGAGACTCAAGTTATGAAACAGACAACAAACACAAAAAAACTGGCACTTGCAGGTGTTCTCACCGCTCTTGCCATCGTTGGAAGCTTTTTAAGCTTTCCTGTAGCCGGAAGTAAATGTGCACCGGTTCAACATATGGTAAATATCTTTGCAGCCGTACTTCTTGGTCCCGGCTGGGGCGTTGGAATTGCATTCTGTGCAAGCCTTCTGCGCAACATACTTGGAATCGGAAGTCTGATGGCTTTCCCGGGTAGTATGATCGGAGCTCTCTGCTGTGGACTTGTTTACAAGAAATGTAAGAATTTAAGCCTTACTTGTCTTGCAGAAGCACTTGGAACAGGTATTCTCGGAGGAATTGCTGCTTATCCGGTTGCTTTATTCCTTATGGGAGCAGCACCGGCAGGATTATTTATCTATGTGATCCCATTCCTGATCTCAACAGTAGCCGGAAGTATCCTGGCATTCCTGCTGATTTCAGTATTCCAGAAAAGTGGAGTAATGGCACAGCTTTTTTTCCGACTTCTTAATCCGTAACTGCAAAATTTCGAACAGTTACATGCGATACATCGGGGGCACCACCTTGTACCGCACAAGAAAATGCAGAATCAATCTGTAATCACCGGAGTATTCCATTAATAACTTTCTTATTTTACAGTCATTAATACATCTCCGTTGAAGGCGTCAGCATAATCTTATATTCATTCGCTGGTAGTGTAGCTAAACAGTTACCGTTCCTTTCCGCATCTATTCATATGCATGGAACCGTAGCTTTTCTTGTGTACGCTGTCCGTGTTTTGCTGACGTCAAAAATTATATAATTCACGTATACGAATGGAGGCAAAACAACATGAGAAACTACACAACCCAGATGGATGCAGCTCGTAAAGGGATTCTCACCCCGAAATCAAAACAGTAGCTGAAAAAGAACATATGGAAACTGACAAACTGATGAAGCTTGTCGCAGAAGGAAAAGTTGCGATCTGTGCAAACAAAAACCACAAATCACTGAACCCGGAAGGTGTCGGAAGCATGCTCCGCACAAAGATCAATGTCAATCTCGGGGGTTTCCCGCGACTGCAAAGATTATGATATTGAAATGCAGAAAGTCATGAGTGCAGTAGAACTCGGTGCAGAAGCAATCATGGATCTTTCCAGCCATGGTAATACCCAGCCATTCCGTCGTAAACTGACTTCTGAATGTCCTGCTATGATCGGTACTGTTCCTGTATACGACAGTGTCATCCACTATCAGAGAGATCTTGCAACTCTGACTGCTCAGGATTTCCTCGATGTAATTCGTATGCATGCAGAAGACGGTGTTGATTTCGTTACACTTCACTGCGGAATCACAAGAAAAACAATCGAACAGATCAAAAAGCACAAACGTAAAATGAATATTGTAAGCCGTGGCGGAAGTCTTGTATTTGCATGGATGTGTATGACCGGAGAAGAAAATCCTTTCTACGAACACTATGATGAGATTCTTGATATCTGCGAAGAATACGACGTAACTATTTCTCTTGGTGATGCCTGCCGTCCGGGATGTCTTGCTGATGCAACAGATGTATGCCAGATTGAAGAACTTGTCCGCCTCGGAGAACTGACCAAGCGCGCATGGGATCATAATGTACAGGTTATGGTCGAAGGACCTGGACATGTACCGCTGGATCAGGTTGCTGCCAACATGAAAGTGCAACAGAGCATCTGCATGGGCGCACCGTTCTATGTACTCGGACCTCTGGTAACAGATATCGCTCCTGGATATGACCACATCACTGCAGCCATCGGTGGTGCTGTTGCAGCCATGAACGGAGCCGCATTCCTCTGCTATGTAACACCGGCTGAACATCTTGCTCTTCCAAATGTTGAAGATACAAAACAGGGAATTATTGCTTCTAAGATTGCAGCACATGCGGCTGATATTGCCAAAGGAATTCCTGGAGCAAGAGATATCGATGATAAGATGGCAGATGCCCGCCGTGTTCTTGACTGGGATGCACAGTTTGAATGTGCTCTGGATCCAGAAACTGCAAAAGCAATCCGCGACAGCAGAAAACCGGAGGATGACCACAGCGATACTTGTAGTATGTGTGGAAAATTCTGTGCAGTAAGAAGCATGAATAAAGCACTGGCCGGGGAGTATATTGATATTCTGTAAGTGTCCGAAATACGCATCGCATTTTGGGAGATTAATTCCAAGCAGTTATAATTAAGGGAAAGCGGTTAAAGAATCGCTTTCCCCTTTGCATTTACGCGATCAAACGAGTCAAAGTCCGAAATCAATTGTCCGTATGCATGGTTTCCCTTAATTACCTTTTTGACAATTCGGATTTCCTCTTTTTTGTCCACTCTTCCTCTTCCTCATTTCGTAAACAACAACATATATAATTTCACGTCACCCCTTCCTTTGTTATGTTTACATTTATTAGCCGGAAATTTTATTAAAAAGGTTACAAAAATCTCCGGCTACATTTCTGCAACCAGAGCACTTTAATAATTCACATCTATCTATAATTGTTGTAATCAATAGCTTTTTATTTTTCTTACCTCTAGTTATCTCCAATATGTCTCCAGATATTTCTTTGCTTCTTCCATTGAAAGTTCATATTCTCTCTGAACATTATTAAGAGTATCCTCCTCTGAAACATTTAAATTTAAAGTGTACCCCTTGTCAAGGACAAATTAAGAAGAAGGGATTTTTTATTTTCCGGCCAGTAGATGGCTATATCATTACCTTTCTTTACCTTCTTCATCTTTTATATCTGTTAAAGGGACTCGCCCTTTTATCGGATATATACCTGTTATTATATACTGGTAGTATTCATTGGGGGATAGTCCGCCAACCCCCATTGATATCTGTCATTGTTATAATAATCCATCCAGTCATCAATAACGTTTTGTATTTCTTTATATGTTGTACATTTTCGTATTCTTTCTCCTATATGATCTTTCATACGTCCAAAAAAGCTTTCCTGCGGTGCATTATCCCAGCAGTTACCTTTCCTGGACATGGACTGCCTCAGCCCTTTATCCTTTACCAATTGAATAAAGCTACAGCTTGTATAATGGCATCCCTGATCACTATGTATGATAGTATCTGTTGCAAGAGAAATTCCGTGTTTTTCAACCATCCGATTCACTGTTTCAAGTACAAAATCAACATCCAATGATTCACTCAACACATAGGATAATATCTGCTTCGTAAAAGCATCTATGATCGTTGACAAATAGCAGAAACGCCCATCATATGGAATATACGTAATATCCGTAAGCAGTGTCTTTCTTGCTCCATATTTCTCAAATTCCCGCTTTACAAGATTCTCTGCAACATTATTTGTCTTTATTGCTTTTTGCTATCCGTCTGTAAGGATTTGCTTTTCGTATACTGCATATAAGTCCATACTTTTTCATTAATCGTCTTATTTTCTTGACGTTCATGATTACAGGTGGTTCCATATGCAGCAATCTCATATATATTCCCTGGGCTCCTTTATCATATCCCCTGAAGCTATAAGCCATTAAGATCAGTTCGAAATCAGCTCTGTCCTGCCTTTCCTTTTCATTCCGTTTATCTGCTGCTTTTACCCAATTATAATAACCAGATCTCGAAACGCCAGCGATTTCACAAAGCATTTTTACCGACAATGTATTATTGGCTTTACCAAGGGTTTCATGGATGATTGCAAATTTATTTTCTGCTGTTTCCATGATTACTTTTTTCTTTCTCGAATTGTCCGCAATAATAATTTTTTTAGAAATTCTACTTCTTGTCTCAGATACAAAAGTTCATTTTGCATACGTTCTATAGACTGCGGTGACGACATGTCTTCTTCAGAGGTTGCTTTCATAGGAATTCTTTTTGTTTCTATTTTCACCTTCTGTAAAACCATTACCTGACAATGCCTGATGTTTTATTCTTTGTACCCGGACTATCAATTTGCTTTTTTGTTCAAAATATTCTAGATTATACCCAAAATCTTTAAGGATTTTTCTAGGAGCATTTCCCGCCTGATAGCTGGTCCAAAAATCTTCTTTGAATTTAATTGTGAAATATAGCTTGTTCTTGGTTACTTTTAATGTATAAGGATTCACTTTAAGTTCTTTGATTTGTTTCGCTGTATATTCTCTCATATTCCCTCCAGTAGACATTTTTATTATACATCATCTACCAGAAGAAATCCCCACCTTTTACTGTCCATAATCCGGGTTTTTATCCCTTCTTCTTATGTCCATTTTTCAGGAACCCTTCTTCTTATCATGTCCACTTTATAGGGTATATTTTAATTCCGACACGTTCTAATAACTGCTGCTATTCCACGTTCTACACCTTTCTGAATTCCATCTTTCACTCCATCATCATACATTTCCTGTATTGCCTTACACATATCAATCATCTCCTCCTTATGTTCCGCTTCACCTGATATTTGTTTCATGTTTAGAAAAGCTTTCATTGCCTGACTCGTTTCATAGTCAACGTTCTGAAAAAACTTTTTATTCTCGTTAATGTAATCAGTTAATTCTTCCTTACTATTTCTATATCTTAGCATACTCAGTATCACCTGTAAATCCTCTGAAAATTTTTCAACATCTTCCAATCGTTCTGCATCTACAAGATTGATTTTATAGTTCGGAAGATATTTCTCCAAAATTTCGTTCTCTTCTTTCGTACCCTCCAACTGAAACATATCATACAGATCAACAGGTCCATCCCACGGCTCTGAACCATAGTAAAAGACTAATGAAATAATCGGTATCAATCGATTTTTTTTCGAAATCGGGACAGATATTCTCCTGGTTTCTTATTCTTTTGTTATTCTGTAACTCATCAAAATGGAATCTCCTGCTGATACAGCCTTGAATATGAGATAAAGTTATCCTTTCGATAACGCATTCAGACAAATGAAATATAGAAAATATATGTCTGAGATTTTGATGTGAATTAACTATAACAAAATCATTAGAAGGTGTCAATTAGAAAAACAGTTGCAACATTTACGAAAAAAAGCTATCAGTTACAACACATTTCATCTTAATTGTTGTAATCGATAGCTTTTAATATTTCTATATTATCTTATTCCGGATTCACAATCTTCCCGGCAACTGCACATGCCGCTGCTGTTCTCGGACTTGCAAGATAAATCTCTACCTTAGATGTTCCCATACGTCCAAGGAAGTTTCTGTTATTTCTGTTGCTACAACTCGTTCTCCGTCAGAAAGGATTCCTCCTGTTCTTCCGCAGCACAATCCGCACCCCGGATGTGTAATGATCGCACCTGCTTCTGCCAAAATATCCAGCGTTCCGTCTGCCAGTGCCTGTCTGTAGATCTTGCGGCTTGCCGGTGTAACGATCAGCTTCACAAAGTCTGCAACTTTCTTCCCTTTGAGTACTTCTGCTGCAGCTCTGAGGTCTTCCGACGGCCGTTTGTGCAGGAACCGATAAATACCTGATCTATTTCTGTTCCTTCAAGTTCGCTTACATTGTGAATCTTGTCTACCTGAGACGGACATGCCATAACAGGTACAAAATCCTCTGCCTTATATGTCATTGTCTTCATATAGACAGCATCTTCATCTCCAACAAGGCTTTTCTCGGTAGTCGTTGAGTTCAATCTCACAATATTCTGCAGTCTTTTCATCCGGTGTAAACAGGGCACATTTTGCTCCTGCCTCGATAGCCATATTTGACATGGTCATACGGCTGGCAACTGACATATTCTCAATCGTGCTTCCCGAGAATTCCAGTGCTCTGTAAGTTGCTCCGTCCGCACGGAGATCACCGATAAGTCGGAGAATGATATCCTTGGACATTACATTTTCGGGAAGTTCTCCATCAATCACAACTTTAATGGTCTCCGGTACTTTGATCCACATGGTACCGGTTCCGAGAATACTGGCCATCTCCGTATAGCCAATGCCGGAAGAAAATGCACCGACACAACCATAAGTTGTCGTATGGCTGTCTGTTCCGAATGCGATATCTCCAGGTTTCACATATCCGGCTTCTGTCATCAGCTGGTGACAGATTCCGTCGCTTCTATGTACGTGAGTCAGTCCATATTTTTCTACAAATTCATCTCCTTTGTGGAAATGTCTTGTGTCATCCTGCTGGCTTGCCGGAACAAGATGGTCATAGATTAAAATGACTTTCTCCGGATCATAAAGCTTGGAAAAGCCCATTTCTTCAAATTTCTCTGCTACAAAAGGAATGAAAATATCATGGATCATGCATCTGTCAACATTAACTGTCACGATATCTCCCGGCTTTACTGCCTTTCCTGTATTATGTCTGATAATCTTTTCAATAATCGTCTCGCCCATCATGCTCTCCTTTCTGCTCAATCCTCAAGTCCATTCAGCTTGCGCATAGCTTTTACAAGTCCACCGGCCTGAATGATACTCATCAGATTCTCCGGCAGAGAAGCGATCGGATATTCTTTGCCATTATAGTCTACATGCTGATTCATCACAACATCAATTGTGTCGCCTTCTTTCATATCATCATACAGATCCGGCTGCTCGATCAAAAGCAGACCATTGTTGATGGAATTGCGGAAAAAGATCCGCGCGAAGGATTTTGCAATGACACACTGGATTCCCAGTGCTTTGATGATCTCCGGAGCCTGCTCCCTGGAGGAACCGCAGCCAAAGTTCTTTCCGGCAACGATAATATCGCCTTTCCGGATCTCTCCGGCCAGTTCCGGTCGAAGGGGACTGAAGCCGTACTGTTTCATATCGTCAATTGTTTTCAATGCAAGATACTCTGTCGGGATGATGATATCAGTATCGATATCATCTCCGAGTACCCACACCTTTCCTGTAAATTTATCCATAGTTCACCTCAAAATATATAAGTTCTTCTCTGTGTAAAGTATCTCTTGTTCCCATCACCTTACAGATCAGATGCAAGTGCATCTCGCCCTTAATTGCTGATGCTGTAACTGTTGCTGCGGATCCAAGATACACTTTTGAACTTGGATGTCCTGCACGGCCTTTGAAGTTACGTGTTCCTGTACTGATCAGCACCTCGTTTTCACCGATAACACCCTGACAGCTTCCCCAGCAAACACTACAATTCGGGTTCATAACAATTGCTCCTGCATCCATAAAGATGTCCAGCAGTCCTTCCTTCAGTGCCTGTCTGTAAATGGTCTGGCTTGCCGGAACAACAAGGAAACGGACCTTATCTGCAACTTTTCTTTCCTTTGATGACTTCTGCTCCGACACGAAGATCTTCAATACGTCCATTATTACAGGAACCTAAAAATGCTTCATCAATCTTAATTCCACGCACTTCCTTTGCCGGACTTAAATTATCTACAAAATCAGGTTTTGCCACGACCGGTTCCACTTTAGAAAGATCGATTGTATACTCTCTGATATAATGCGCATCCGGATCACTGTGAAATACAGCTTTCGGCTCACGGCCATGCTCTTTCAGGTATTCCATTGCTTTTTCATCTGCCTCAAAGATACCTGTCTTGGCTCCGGCTTCTACTGCCATATTGCAAAGTGCGATACGATCACTGATGCTCAGTGTCTTTGCTCCTTCTCCTGTGAACTCCATTACTTGATAGTTACATCCGTTCGCACCAACCTGACCGATAATTGTCAGAATCAGGTCTCTTGCATAAACACCTTCCCGAAGTTCTCCGATCAGATTGAATTTCACGGATTCCGGAACAAGTACCCAAGACTGTCCTGTCACCATTCCATAAAGGAAGTCTGTGCATCCGACACCTGTACCGAACGCTCCGAGTGCTCCGTAGGAACAAGTATGGCTGTCAGCTCCGAAGATCAGTTCACCCGGACGAACATAGTTTTCGATCATAACCTGATGGCAGACACCCTTGCCTTCCCAGAAATCAATACCGTTTTCCTTTGCAAAATCTCTCATCTTTTTCTGAGATGCTGCTGTTTTCGGGCTGTCAGATGGTACATTATGATCCACAATGAATACCAGTTTCTTCGGATCTGCAATACGAGGATTCTTTAATTTGTTATTATACATATCCACAGTAAGATGTGTCGTTCCATCATTACTCATCATTCTGTCCAATGTTACTGTATGGATATCTCCCGGTTTTACGCTGTCAACACCTGCTGCCGCAGCAATAATCTTCTCTGCGATTGTCATTCCCATAGTTCTAGTCCTCCTTATTCAGTGAAGCGATCAGTCCACCATGATTCAGAATATTCTGCATATACTCCGGCAGCTTTGTACAGGAATAAGTCTTTCCATTCGCCTCAGCTGTTCCGTCAGACATGCGAAGTTCCATTGTATCGCCTGTCTTCACCTCATCCGGAAGTTCCTTACAGACAAGAACCGGAAGTCCGATATTGATTGCATTTCTATAGAAGATTCTTGCAAATGATTTCGCAATGACAGCCTGTACTCCAAGTGCTTTGAGCACACCCGGTGCCTGCTCTCTGGAGGATCCACAACCAAAATTCTCTCCTCCGACTACGAAATCTCCCGGTTTTACTTTTTTTTTCGCAAAATCCGGATCTAAAGATTCAAATGTATGACTTTTCATCTCATCTAAGTTCGGCAGAAGCAGATACTGGGATGCGATGATCTGATCTGTATCAAGATCATTATGAAATTTAAAAATTGTACCTTTTTCCATAATAATAATGTCCTTTCTGTTGTCCTGTGGATAAATTGTATCAATTTAACGTGATGAAGTCCATGAACTATTTTAACAAATCTTCATCTTATTTTGCATTGATTTTCTATATCATACTTCCACTTCGAATGGCAGAAGATCTAAAATATCTTTCTGCACATCGATTCCAGGATATACTTCTATCAATTTCAACCCCTTCGGTGTCAGGCGAAACACACAGCGTTCAGTCACATAAAGTACCTTCTGTCCATTTGCGATTGCACGTCGGCAGAAAAAACTGATACTCTTGACTCGATCTACAAATTTCGAAATAGAACCTTCCTTCTCAATTTCAACAATCCCCTTCTTCTGTGAAACTTCCAGTCCTTTTGCCGTAAAGCTGAAACAGAAAACAACGGTTGGTGTCTTAGCTGTGATATTCGCAAATCCTCCGATTCCGGCAAACGCTCCCGGTCCACGGTGTGCATTCACATTTCCTTCTTTATCCACTTCAAGCGCGCCCATAAAGCAGACATCGAGACCACCATTATCATAAAGGTCAAACTGGTTTGCCATATCATAGACAGATGCCGCACCGATCATTGCTCCAAATGCTTCTCCTGAAACCGGAAATCCTCCGATTCCTCCGGACTCAACCGTCAATGTCACCATATCAAGCATTCCGCTTTTTCTTGCATACCGTGAAACCATTTCCGGAATCCCGATTCCAATATTGACAATGTCATCTACACGTAATTCCTTCGATGCACGTTTTCCGATGATATTTGCCACCGTATTGTTCTTTGACTGTTTCACTGAGACAGAATCTAAACGCTCACTCCATGTGTTCCACTCTTCATATGGAATTTCAAAACTTCCGGTTAATGCTTTATATGCTTCATTTTTTGCTTCCGGTTCTGCCACAACGATCGCATCTACCAGACATCCCGGAATAATTGCATTTCTCGGTCGTGACGGGGTGTCCACCAGGCGGTCTACCTGTACGATCACCTTGCCGCGATTCGCTTTTTTACTGCCTGACAAATAGACAGCGCATCACCGGACATAAACATATCGTCAAAAGTAATATTTCCCTTTCGGTCTGCTGCTGTTCCTTTAATCAATGCAATATTAATTTTCGGTAATTTATAATAGAGAAATTCCTCTCCATCCACTTCCACATGCCTGACCAGTGAATCATCAATTGAGATTCTGTTAATTCCAGGCCCTTCTTTTCTTGGATCTACAAATATATCCAAGCCAACCTTTGAAAGTGCACCCGGGAGACCTCCGGCCTGTGCACGGATTGCATGTGAAATGCATCCAAGCGGAAGATTGTATGCCTCAAACCGGTCTTCTAAAACCAGTTTCTTTGTACTGAGCATTGCTCCAAAATGCCCGCAGATAAGCTTGTCCACAGCACCCTCTCTGATGTATCCTTCTGCATTATGTTCATCATCCCAGACACCAAAACCGGCACTGGAAATCATTGTCAGATGTGTTGGGGACTGCATCTTTCTGGTATCTTCTGTAAATTGCTTCGTGAAGTTCAATTGGATTCTCTATTCCGACAAATGAATTCACACAGATACAGTCTCCGTCCCGAATCAGCCGGATTGCTTCATCGGCAGTCATTATTTCATACATGGCGTGTTTTCTCCTAGTTCTCTAAAATATCTTTGGAATACATTATACACTATCTTCAGAGATCAATCATTACAAATCATACAATTATTTTCCATTTGTCTCATTATTCCAACCATTTGGTTACTCAATTCCATGTAAAATCATTAAAAGTGCAAAAAACGAGACAAACCTGTTCACACTATTTGCAGGAGGGATTAGAACTATGCCAAAACGAACACCTACTACCGGAGAGAAGAATCTGATCGGCAAAAGGCTCATTGAACTTCGTCGGCAACACCATATGTCACAGAGACTTTTAGCTTACAAACTCCAATTGCGCGGCTATGATATGGACAAAAATGTAATTACAAGAATTGAAACCAACAAACGTTACGTTACAGACATAGAATTGAAAGCTCTAACTGAGATCTTCGACGTTTCTTATGAATATCTCATTGAGGGAAAAGACATCCTTGAACCTTAACGGATGATAGAAACGGAGGTGAAACTATGACAAATATTCAACTTGCGGATAATCTACGGCGTTTGAGAAAGCAATATAACTACGCACAGGCTCAGATCGGCAAAAAGCTGCATATCACTCATCAGGCTTATTCAAATTATGAAACCGGCGTACGTGAACCAAACCTTCAACTTCTTGCTGAACTATCCTGGATCTATCACACCTCTGTCGACTCGCTTATCACTCAGTACTGCAATGCAAAGAATCCATCATCAGTTGAAGTAAAAAAAACTATTTCTGTATTAAAATTGAAAATAGTGAAAACGACATTCTTCTTACAAAAAATGAAGTGAATTTACTTTTGAAATACCGTTCTGCTGGAGAAGCTGAACGTAAACTTGCACATGAAGCTATAGATTTTACTGAACGTTGATTTCTATTTCAAAAAAGAACTGAACCCATTGACATTAATTATCTGGGTTCAGTTCTTTTTTATCTCTACTTTCTTCTACGCTGATATTGCATTTCCTGTATACAGCTGATAATACTTACCTTTCTCTTCAATCAACTGGTCGTGTGTACCTCTCTCGATAATCCTTCCCTGTTCAAGTACCATGATACAGTCAGAATTACGAACTGTTGACAAACGGTGTGCGATCACAAAGGTAGTACGCCCATGCATCAGCCGGTCCATACTTTCCTGGATAATACGCTCTGTGCGAGTATCGATTGAACTTGTTGCCTCATCCAGAATCAATACCGGTGGATCTGCTACTGCCGCACGGGCAATCGCAAAGAAGCTGTCGCTGCCCCTGACTTAAGTTTGCTCCATCTCCGGTGATCACCGTGTCATATCCTTCCGGAAGTCTGCGGATAAATCCATCTGCATTTGCCAGCTTTGCCGCTGCAATGATTTCTTCATCTGTTGCATCCAGCTTTCCAAAACGAATATTATCTTTCACTGTACCAGTAAACAAATGTGTATCCTGTAATACGATACCAAGAGAACGTCTTAGATCTGCTTTCTTGATCTTATTTACATTGATTCCATCGTATCTAATCTTGCCATCCTGAATATCATAGAATCGGTTGATCAGGTTTGTAATTGTCGTCTTACCGGCTCCTGTTGAACCAACGAAAGCAATCTTCTGCCCCGGTTCTGCATATAGCTTCACATCATGAAGGACGATTTTGTCATCATTGTATCCGAAATCCACTCCGTCAAATACAACATTTCCTTTTAACTCAACATAATCAACAGAACCATCTGCCTGATGTGTATGTTTCCATGCCCAGCGGCCAGTACGTTTCTCACTTTCTGTCAGTTTTCCATTCTCTTCTTTCGCATTAACTAATGTAACATAACCTTCATCCACTTCCACTTTTTCATCCAGAAGTGTAAAGATACGCTCCGCACCTGCGAGTGCCATAACAATCGCATTCAGCTGCTGGCTCACCTGGTTGATCGGCATACTGAAGCTTTTATTAAATGTAAGAAAACTTGCCAGACCGCCCAATGTAAATCCACCGACATGGTTAAGAGCAAGTGCACCTCCAACGATGGCACATACTACATAACTGAGATTACCAAGCTGTGCATTGATAGGACCAAGGAAGTTGGCATAAGTATTTGCACGGTCTGCGCTTACAAACAGATTCTCATTCAACTTTTTGAATTCTGTCTTACTTTCTTCTTCATGACAGAATACCTTAACAACCTTCTGGCCTTCCATCATTTCTTCAATATATCCGTTGACTTTACCAAGATTCTTCTGCTGCTCAAGGAAATATTTTCCACTCTGTCCGGCAGCTTTCTTTGTTCCCCAGATCATGATCGCAACCATAACCATCGTCACTGCTGTCAGTGGAATATTCAAGATCAGCATACTGACAAATACACTGACAATTGTAAATCCACTGTTGATAATCTGCGGAATACTCTGGCTTACCATCTGTCTGAGTGTATCAATGTCATTCGTGTAGATTGACATAATATCACCATGCGCATGTGTATCGAAATATTTAATTGGAAGTTTTTCCATGTGACTGAACAGATCATTTCTCATGTTCATCATCATTCCCTGTGTCACATTGATCATAATTCGGTTGTAAGTATAAGTTGCCACGATTCCGACTCCATAAAAACAAGCAACTTTTCCGATTGCATGTGCAAGCGGTGTAAAGTTCGGTGTATCACTGGACAATAAGAACGGTGTGTATTTATCAATCAAATCTCTTGTGAACATTGTTCCCTGAACATTTGCAATAACTCCTACAAAAATAAGGATGAATACTATAATGCAGTGAAATTTATAATCCCGGAAAATATAATCCATCAAACGTTTAAGTAATTTCCCAGGATTTTCCACTCTATTCTTTGGTTTTCCCATTGGTCCGCGCATTATGCTTCACCTCCATTTTTTCATCAAAATCTCCGCCTCCCTGTGTCTGAGACTCATATACCTCGCGATAAATCTCATCTGACACAAGCAGTTCATCATGTGTTCCGAATCCATGAATCTTTCCTTCATCCATCACAATAATACGGTCTGCATCCTGAACACTGGATACACGCTGTGCAATGATCAGCTTTGTCGTATCCGGAATCTCTTCACGGAATGCACGTCGGATCTTCGCATCTGTTGCAGTATCAACAGCACTTGTACTGTCATCAAGAATCAGGATCTTCGGCTTCTTTAGCAATGCTCTTGCAATACAGAGTCTCTGCTTCTGACCACCGGACACATTGTTTCCGCCCTGTTCAATATGCGTATTATATTTATCCGGGAAGCGCTCGATAAATTCATCTGCACAGGCCAGTTTACATGCCTGGATACACTCTTCATCTGTCGCTTCTTTGTCTCCCCAACGGAGATTGTCTAAAATACTTCCTGTAAATAAGACATTTTTCTGAAGCACTACAGACACCTGATTACGGAGCACCTCAAGATCATATTCTTTTACATTCTTTCCGCCAACCAGGATTTCTCCGCCGGTCACGTCATACAGACGACTGATCAGATTCACCAGACTCGTCTTCGCACTTCCGGTTCCTCCGATAATACCAATCGTTTCTCCGGAACGAATCTCCAGATTGATGTCTTTGAGAACCTTCTCTGCACTGTCTTTCTTATAAGAAAAGTCTACATTTTTAAATGTAATGCTTCCGTCTGCGACTTCATATACCGGATGCTCTGGATTGTGAATATCTGTTTTTCATTCAGCACTTCCGCAATACGCCGCATACTTGCCATACTCATGGAAATCATGACAAATACCATAGACAGCATCATCAGACTCATAAGAATATTCATACAATAGGTAAGAAGACTCATCAGTTCTCCGGTTGTAAGAGAATCCACAACAATCATCTTCGCACCGAACCAGCTGATTAAAATGATACAGGTATAAACTGTAAACATCATGATCGGCGCATTCCAGATAACATTCTTCTCTGCTTTTACAAAAATATCATAAATATTCTTACTTGCGCGTTTGAATTTACTTGTCTCTTCCTCTTCTCTTACATAAGCCTTTACCACACGGATTGCAGAAACATTTTCCTGAACAGACTCATTCAATGCGTCATATTTCGGAAATGCCTGTTGGAAATATGCAGTTGCATGACGGATAATAAAAAAAACAAAATAATTCCAAGAATCAAGACTGCCACAAGATAAATGCTTGCCAGCCTTGCATTGATTGCAAGTGCCATCACCATCGCACATACCATACTTGCCGGTGCTCTCATCATCATACGTAACATCATCTGATACGCATTCTGCACATTTGTTACATCTGTTGTCAGACGCGTTACCAGTCCTGCTGTACTGAAATGATCAATATTTGCAAACGAATATGTCTGAATCCGATCAAACATTGCATTTCTCAAATTCTTTGCGAAACCTGTAGAAGCCTTTGCTCCATAACGTCCTCCCGCCATTCCGGCAAGCAGACCTAAAAATGCTGCTACGATCATGATTCCCCTACTTTATAAATGTGGTGGATATCACCCGTATTAACCCCTTTATCAATGATCGATGCCATCAAAAACGGGATCAATGTCTCAAATAAAACTTCAAGAATCATGAAAATCGGTGTCGCGATCGATGCTGCCTTATACTCTTTTTACTTCTTTTAATAAAGTACGAATCATGAATTCTCTCCTCTCATTTTTTCTTAGATTGAGATGAACCTTATGAGTCACTCTCAAAAATGCCTGTAATTCTTCTTCGGTAATTCCTTCTTCCAGTTCTGCGTCCATTCGCTTGAAAATCTCTCCAAGCTTTTTCGTGACTTTCGCGTCCTGCCTCTGTCAGCATAACCTTTTTCAACCTTGCATCACTCGCAACCGAAGCACGACAGACAAGTCCTTTCTTCTCTAAAGCCTGAATGATATTCGTTACTCCCCGAACGGCAGATTCCGAAATACTTCTCTATGTCTTTCTGATAAATCTCTGCATCCTGATGTTCATAGAGATAACGCAAAATCCATCCATGCATAAGGGTTACTTCATCCAACCCTTCCGCTTTTACTCTCGCCTCAAGTAATTTTGAAATGGAACGATCCATTTTATGTACCTGTGGACCGATATGAAAATGTTCTTCACACAAAATTGTAATCCTCCTTTCTATCTTCACACGCAGGAACTGTTTACCAGTGAATTGTTCATTTGCGAACAGTTCCTGCATAAACAAGTTTATCACATTGGTTTTTAATGTCAATAGAAAATATTAAGTTGTCTTCTATTTTTATTTTGCAAAAGAAAAGCTCACAGCTGATCATATACAACCAGCCGTGAACTTTTTATTCTAAGTTTCATAATATGAATGAATCTATATTTACATTCTATCTCTCAGCACATGATACAACTCTGCCTCTGTATAATACTGATACGGATTTACATAAAGGAAAGTTAAGATTCCAAACGTACATGCCCCCAGCAAATTCCAGCCGATAAAGGAAAGATCCAGCACAAACGCATCCCATTTATTCCCCATCATCATTCGTTTGCTCTCCGCAAAAATCTCCTGTCTGCTCATCTCCGGATGGTCAAGCAGAAGATACGGTACCATTGCATATTCATATCCTTTGATCACACCGGGAACAATAAATAACAGTGACCACAATGTAAGATAAATTGTTTTCAGAAGCATCGTCATACGTACTGTCTTATTGCAATCTCTTACCATACGGAAAATATCTTTCACATCCTGTCTTCCGTCTCTTCCATTTTTGAAAAATTTACAACAGCCGACAGTCATTGGATTCCATAGGAAATAGGCAATAGCCAGATATACAATAAATGAAATTACAACCACAACTGCTACAGTTGCTGCAATCCCAAACATTAGGATCGGATGAAAACCTTGTATCGAAGTTTCCACCTCACTATTCTTATTTTTTAGTACATTATAAGAATGCGTAAATCCATTTCCCAAAAGAAATGTATAAATCAATGCTGCAAGAACAGAATACCAATAATTCTGTTTCAACAGGAACTTTGCTCTTCCCTTTAATTCACTTCTTGTCCACAACATAAAAATCCCTCCTGATGTCATTCTGTTGATCGAACTGATTGCTACATAATCATTATAGCATATTTCATCTTCCGAAATATCTCAAGAGGGATATTTTTTTCTTAATTTGTAACTGTTCAGAGCCAAGCAAAATTTCAAAAAAAGATGTAAAATGCTTGCATTTTTAAGACTGTTTTAAATTTTATTTGGCGGATACGCCACACCATCAAAATGCTACGCATTTTGATGGTTGGCTCTGAACAGTCACCTTAATCTTTTGATATCTACATGCCATCCGGATACTCTATTCCTTCCGGTAGTGGATCCCAGTCATTCAATCCCAATGACTGTTTATATCTGGCACGATCCAATGTCAGTATTTCCACAGGCTCATTCAGATAATCCATGAGCTCTTTGATACCTTCCGCGTCTTATTATTTACTTCGAAAATGCGCTCACATCCGGCATTCTTCATCCAAAGTCTCACCATATCAACATTTGCGTACGGTGAATCAATCTTTGTAATGATTCCGATCAATGGACGTTGGATAAAACATCTGCTTCCAGGTCCGAACAGATTGAACGGTTCATCTGCAGCCTGCACCATAGCAATCACGTCTGCCTCAAATGAAAAACAGGCAAGTCCAACACTGAAATGCTTAGACTCTGCATACTCTCCCGGAGAGTCGATCGTATCATCTTCTGTATTCGTATACTGTGTCTTCACATAATGCAGTTCTTCTCCCTTAAGAGCCTGCGTCAGTGAAGTCTTCCCCGCTTCACTTCTCCCCATCAAAAATATCTTTTTCATCCTGTTACGCCTCTGTCTTCTTAACTTCTATGAACCTCGCACACTGCAAAGCCAAGTCTCTCATTAAAAAATCGAACTACTTCTTCCACCGCTGTCTGTACCTGTGTCAATCCGCCGGTCAGAATTAGTGTCCCGCAGAATCTGTCCATAAATCCAATCTCAACATCTGCGCTCTTGAATGCTACATCTGCAGCAACCACAACTGCTTCCCACGGTGTAAAACGCAGAAGTCCGATAGACTCTCCTGTGTGATCCTCACCTTCATGAGTTCCAATATGTAATCCCAGATTCTGGTAAATAACCTCATCTGATCTACTGATAATATGCGCCATGCAGACTTCCTTCCCCGGCACGCGCACACGAGTCATACGAAGCTTCTTTCCTTTCAGATTCTCATAGTCATCATGAAACAGACGCTCCATGAGCTCTTCTCTCGTTATACGTTCCCGTTCCATAAGCGCACTTCCTATCGTTTTGTAATATCACAGACTACATAACCAAGAGAATCTCTGAAATAATCCACAACTTCTGTCAATGCAGATGTAACATCAGAAATCTCTCCTGTAATAATCAGTGTGCCTGTAAAACGGTCTGCGAATCCAAGATAAACATTACCGCTTTTCACTGCAATATCAGATGCGATAACTGCTGACTCCGGTGGAGTCATATTCATAATTCAATTGCAGAAGAACGATAATCCAGATGTGGATTTAATCCGAGTTTCTGATAAATAATCGGAGCCGGACCTCCCATTACATGTGCAAATGTAATCTCCTTACCTGCAACTGTTTCCTGTACAATTCTAATCTGTTCTCCGTGATCATTCGCCATCTGTCAGTTCCTCTCTTTCACATAGATTCTGTAATTCTCATTCATACAATCCTGTATGTTAATCCACTAACATTCTCTGTTCACAGCCAGTCTCGTTACTGTTCACACGATGTGACCAGCAACACATCTCGCCATTTTAAATCGCCTTTGGCGATGGGGCGAGATGCATTCAAGCCAAAACATGCATCCTCCGTGTCAATCAGCGAAGTGATTGACACGGGAGTGAACAGTAACCCAGTCTCAGCTATAAACTCTCTTACTATAAATAATACTATCTATATGCCTTTCTGTCAAGGAGATTCCAATAAATCTCAACACGCTTTAATTAAGAATCAACAAAATTCAACTGTTTTATTTGTAAAAACAACAAAAACTCAAGTTTCTTTTTTTATACATAAGAAAAAAGGGAAGTTTTTCACCTGCAATACAAAAACACACTTCATATAATTTCTGCAAATGAAAAACTTCCCCTTATTTTAACTATTAACTTCTGTCAATTTACACTTCTTCTGCAATCTCTCTTGCTACGAACACACCACTTGCTGATGCATGGGACAATGAATGTGTCACTCCACTTCCATCTCCAATCACATACAGGCCCTTGTGTTTTGTTTCAAGATGTTCATCCAGTTTCACTTCCATGTTATAGAACTTGACTTCAACACCATAAAGAAGCGTATCGTCATTTGCTGTTCCAGGTGCGATCTTATCCAAAGCGTAGATCATCTCAATGATTCCATCAAGAATACGTTTCGGCAATACAAGGCTCAAATCTCCCGGTTCTGCGGAAAGTGTCGGTGTCAGAAAACTCTCTGCAATACGTGCCGGTGTACTTCTTCTTCCTCGGATCAGATCACCAAAGCGCTGTACAAGAACGCCACCTCCAAGCATATTAGACAGGCGTGCAATACTTTCACCATATCCATTACTGTCTTTGAACGGCTCTGAAAAATGTTTCTCCACAAGAAGCGCAAAGTTTGTATTCTCTGTCTGCTTCGCCGGATCTTCATAGCTATGTCCGTTTACTGTAACGATTCCGTTTGTATTCTCATTTACAACGATTCCATTCGGATTCATACAGAATGTTCTGACTTTATCTTCAAACTTCTCTGTTCTGTAGACAATCTTGCTTTCATACAGTTCATCTGTGAGATGCGAGAAAATAACTGCTGGAAGTTCCACACGGACTCCGATATCTACACGGTTGGATTTTGTTGTAATATCGAGATTTTCACATACTTTTTCCATCCATTTACTTCCGCTTCTTCCCACAGAAACGATACATTTCTTACATTCATCTACACCATCTTTTTGTAATCACGCGATATCCGCCGTCAATCGCTTCCACATCATCTACATGACAGTTAAAACGGAACTCTACAGTATCTTTCAACTTTGCATAGAGATTCTCAAGAACGACATAGTTGATATCTGTTCCAAGATGACGAACAGATGCATCCAAAAGATTCAGCTTATTCTGCATACAGAGTTTCTTAATATGTGTTCCTGATGTGGAATACATTTTTGTACCCTCACCACCAAATTTCACATTGATCTCATCTACGTAATTCATCAGCTCAATTGCTGTCTCTTTACCGATATACTCATACAATGTTCCACCAAAATTATTTGTGATATTGTATTTTCCATCTGAAAATGCTCCTGCTCCACCGAATCCACTCATAATCGCGCATGTCTTGCAGTTCACACAGCTCTTAATCTTCTTTCCATCGATTGGGCATTTTCTCTTCTCCAGTGGATTGCCGGCTTCAAAAACCGCCACCTTCAATTCCGGTGCTTTCTCTGCCAGCTCATAAGCCGCAAAGATTCCCCAGGTCCTGCACCGATAATAATTACATCATAATTGCTCATATATTTTTCTCCTTTCAATTACTTTCTTGTTTCTTAACTACACTACTCTTCGTCTCTTAATTTCAAGATTCCGACAATCAGCGTCTTTATATCATCAAAAATATAATCAAAAGCACCGGCCTGACACATATTTATAATGAGCATACCAACCGGAACGGCAAGGATCATCCAGATCACGCCACCAATTCGATATCCAATATAAATCAAAAGCAGTGTAACCAGCGTGGATTCAATCCGACACTGTCTCCGACAAGCTTCGGCTGGATCAGCTGTCTGACGATTTGCGTAATTGCATAGATCACAACAAGCATAATCGCACGTTTATAATCTCCCATAAAGACTGCATATATAGCCCATGGAATCATCGCAGTTCCTGTTCCAAAAAATGGTAAGAAATCTAGAAATGCGATCAAAAATGCAGACAATACAAAGTAATGGACTCTCAAAAATCCAAGTCCTACAGCCAAAATCAAAAAAATACAATTCCCATGATCTTAAACTGTGCCTTGAAATATCCACCAACCGCATATTTCAGGTTATCTATCACCATGATCATTCGTTCAGTTACTGACTTTGGCGCAATCTGTTTGACCCATGTCACAACTTCTTCTCGCTCTGAGATAAAGAAATAAGAAGACATAACCGCAACGATTGTTGATACCAGATAACTTGGCACACGCTTTGCGATATTTCCTGCGGCACTTACCGTTGGCTCACTGATTTTTGACATCAGATTTCCCATCGTGTCATCCAAATTCGCAACAGTTGTCGTCCATCCATTCTGGATTCCATCCGGCAGTTTGCTAAAAATTCCGGACATAGAAATTCCAATTTGATGGAGTCCTTTTTCGAGCTGCACATACATTTCCGGGAAGTCTTTGATCAGACTGCTGACTTCTGAAACCAGCCAACTGACAGCAAAGTAGCCCAGCGTCCCCATCAACGCCAGGACTCCGATAATAATCAATGCGGAGCCTAATTTTTTCTGATCTTCAAACGTTTTTCTAACCAGTTAACAACCGGTGTGGCGATGGATGCAATGATCCATCCAACCACAAACGGCATGAGAAATCCAAGTAATTTCCATCCGATCAGTACAAATCCGACTGTTGCTACTATGCTGAAAAGCAAGCTTACGGCAACTTGCCAGTATGGGCGCTTATTTGTCATCCTCTGCCCCCTCGTCATTTCCATATCCGAGATATTCTGTCTCAATCAATTCCCAAATCTCATCTCTTCCCTGTTTTGTCTGGGATGAGAATGGAATTACTTTTTGTTCCAGGAACAAGCTGCAGACCTGTCTTCAGCATTTTAATATGCTTCTGTACCTGACTGCGTTTAATCTTATCAAGCTTTGTTGCGATAATGATTGGCTGATATCCCTGATCCAGGATCCACTGATACATCATTTTATCATTCGCAGATGGATCATGACGGATATCGATCAAAAGGAATACTGCCTTAAGCTGTTTTGATGTATGCAGATAACGCTCGATCAGTTTTCCCCACTGAATCTTTTCCTGCTCAGAAACCTTTGCGTATCCATACCCTGGGAGATCGACCAGATACATTTCCTCATTAATCGTATAGAAATTGATTGTCTGTGTCTTTCCCGGTGTTGCTGAAATTCTTGCATAAGACTTACGGTTCATCAGTGCATTAATCAGTGATGATTTTCCTACATTTGATTTTTCCCGCAAATGCGATCTCAGGCTTATCGTTTTCCGGAAGAACGCTTGTGATTCCACAAACTGTTTCCAGATTTATATTTTTAATGACCATGTCGTTTACTCCTCCTTTCATTCTATTTTATTGCAATCTGCTGTCAGAAGCAATCTTTTTATCTTGTCAGTGCTTTCTTTAAGACTTCTTCCATTGTCTCAACCGGAATGATTTCCAATCCTTTTGTAATTTCAGAAGAAAGTTCTTCCACATCTGCTGTGTTCTCTTTTGGAATAAGCACGGTCTGTATTCCTGCATTTTTAGCAGCAAGAAGTTTTTTCTTTCAATCCTCCAATCGGAAGTACACGACCTCTCAAGGTGATTTCTCCTGTCATTGCGAGATCTGCGCGAACTTTCTTGCCTGTCACAGCAGAAAGCATTGCTGTTGCCATTGTAATTCCTGCTGACGGTCCGTCTTTCGGTACCGCTCCTTCAGGAATATGCACATGAATATCATGCTTCTCGAAGAAATCTTCTGCGATTGCATATTTTTTGCTTACAGATCGAATATAACTGATTCCGGCACGGGCGGACTCTTTCATTACATCTCCAAGCTGTCCTGTCAGTATGATTTCTCCCTTGCCCGGCATTACATTTACCTCAATCTGAAGCGTATCTCCTCCGACACTTGTCCATGCAAGTCCACGTACGATACCGACCTCCGGTGCTGCATTTGCCATCTGATAAGAATATTTCTCTTTTCCAAGGAATTTATGAAGATTTCTATCTGTCACAGTAATCTTCTCTTTCTCGGTTGTAAGAAGCTTCTTTCGCCGCCTTACGGCAAATATTTCCGATTTCACGTTCTAACTGACGAACACCTGCTTCCTTCGTATAGTTATGTGCGATCTTCCAGATTGCTTTCTTACTAAAGCTTAACTGTTCATTCGTAATTCCATGTTTCTCCAGCTGCTTTGGAATCAGATGTTCCATTGCAATATGAAGTTTCTCGTTTTCTGTATAACTTGAGATCTCGATGATCTCCATTCTGTCCAGGAGTGGTCTTGGAATCGTCTGTAAGGTATTCGCTGTTGTGATAAATGTAACCTCTGACAGATCGAGCGGCACTTCCAGATAATGGTCACGGAACTTGCTGTTCTGCTCACTATCCAGTACTTCAAGAAGTGCGGAGAACGTATCCCCTTTATAGTCTGTACTTACTTTGTCAATCTCATCCAGAAGAGTACCGGATTCTTCACACCTGCTGTACGGATTCCATTTGCAATTCTTCCAGGCATTGCCCCTACATAAGTCTTGCGGTGACCGCGAATCTCAGCTTCGTCACGTACTCCTCCTAAAGAAATGCGCACAAACGGTTTCTTAAGAGAACGAGCCAAAGACTTGGCAATAGAAGTTTTACCTGTTCCCGGAGGTCCCACCAGACAAAGGATAGGGCTCTCTCCCTTCTGTGTCAGTGTTCTGACAGCCAGGAATTCCAGGATTCTTTCTTTCACCTGTTCCAATCCATAATGATGATCTGCCTCTAAAACTTCTTTCGCATAGTTAATATCTGTATTATCTTCGGCACGTTTATTCCACGGCATCTCCAGGATTGTCTCAATATAAGTACGGATCACTCCATTTTCTGCCTGAGAACCGATCGTGTTCTTAAACCGTCCAATTTCCTTATGGAGCTTTTCTTTTACTTCTTCCGGTGCATCTAATTTGCTACATGCTTCTTCGAACTCATCTGCATCTGAAAATGTAGTATCTTCACCTAATTCCTCGCGAATCACCTTCAGCTGTTCTCTTAAAAGATATTTTTTTTGATGCTTATCTACTTTATTTTTTACTTTCCTTTGGAGTTCTTCTTTGATCTCCATGATCTGCATCTCATTCACAAGCTTCAATGATAATTTCTCATATCTACTCCAGAAATCCAGCTCTTCCAGAAGTTCCTGTTGATCCTTGTACTTCAATGGAATATTCGCAGCCACTTCATTTACCAGACGTTTTAAATCAGTAATATCAAGAATTTCTGCAACAGATTCTTTGGAAATCTTTCCATTCTTTGCTGCATATTCTGTAATAATTTCCTTCAATCCGCGCATCATTGCTTCCGCATTCAGATCATCCGGAATCGTGATCTCCTGTTCTTCCAGAACTTCTACTTCTGCACGAAGATAAGGATCTGTCTCTTCAATTTTCTTAAGAACCGCACGATTCTTTCCTTCCACGAGAACCCTTACAACTTTCTTTGACAGCTTGATCAGCTGCTTCACAGATGCAACTGTTCCAGTCTCATAGACATCATCCTGTCCGGGGTTCTCTGTCTCTATGGATTTCTGGGCAACCAGAAAATATCTTCTGATCTTCCATCATTGCCTGCTGTACCGCAGTGATCGAGCGTTCTCTGCTCACATCAAAATGTACGACCATCTCCGGCATGATTGTTAATCCTCTTAAGGCAACCATATAGGGAGACTTCTTGTCTCGTTGTCCAATTCAATTCCTCCTCGTTAGAAAAGGCGGGTAGGATGGTACTCCCATCACTCCCGCCTCGTTTTATACTCCGCAACTGTTTGCAGGATTCCTGTATCCAGTTACTATTTGCTCTCAGATGTCAGGAATGATTTTCTTTCCTCACTATCACGAGTATACTTCGGTTCTTCCACTCCAAGAACTGCTTCTTTCGTGATCCGGCATTCTTTAATTGTCTCATCAGATGGGACTGTAAACATCGTATCCATCATGATATTTTCCATGATTGCACGAAGACCACGGGCTCCTGTCTTACGCTTCAATGTTGTCTCTGCTATTTCTAACAGAGCATCCTTATCAAACTCAAGCTTCACTCCGTCCAGCTCAAGCAGCTTCTGATACTGCTTTACGATCGCACTTTTTGGCTCTGTAAGAATGCGTATCAATGCATCCTTATCCAGAAGATCCAATGATACTGTCACCGGAAGTCTTCCGACCAGCTCAGGGATCAAACCAAACTTTACAAGATCCTGTGGAAGTGCTTCCTGAAGAAGTACATCCATATCGTACTCATGTTTTGATGCGATCTCTGCATTGAATCCGATTGATTTTCTATCAATTCTTGTCTCAATGATCTTATCGATTCCTTCAAAAGCACCACCACAAATAAACAAGATGTTCGTTGTATCAATCTGGATCAACTCCTGATGTGGATGCTTTCTTCCGCCCTGCGGTGGAACAGACGCAACTGTTCCTTCGATGATTTTCAAAAGTGCCTGCTGAACACCTTCTCCGGAAACATCTCGTGTGATGGATGGATTTTTCTGATTTTTTGGTGATCTTATCAATCTCATCAATGTAGATGATTCCGTGTTCTGCACGCTCGATGTCTCCGTCTGCTGCCTGAATCACCTTAAGGAGAATATTTTCAACGTCCTCTCCTACATATCCGGCCTCTGTCAGTGCTGTAGCATCTGCGATTGCAAATGGAACATTCAGCACTTTCGCAAGTGTCTGTGCCAGATAAGTTTTACCAGAACCAGTTGGTCCAAGCATCAGGATATTACTCTTCTGAAGTTCTACTCCAAGATCCTGTTCTGCCAGAATTCTCTTATAATGATTGTAAACTGCAACAGAAAGAACTTTCTTCGCCTCATCCTGTCCAATCACATATTCGTCCAGAAAAGCTTTCATCTCTTCCGGTGTCAGGAGATTAATATCGTCAAGTGCAGCTCTGTCATTAAAATCTAATTCTTCCTCAATAATCTCGGTACAAATAGCAACACAGTCATCACAGATATAGGTTCCGTTCGGTCCTGCGATCATCTTACGAACCTGGGACTGTGTCTTATTACAAAACGAGCATCTTACGATATCCTCAGTCTTTTTTTTCCTGCCATATTCTGTCACCTCAATAACCAATTAATGGTTTACTATTACTTCGTCGATCAGACCGTACTCTTTCGCCTCTTCTGCAGACATGAAATTGTCACGCTCTGTATCCTGCTGGATCACTTCCAGCGGCTTTCCTGTGTTTGCTGCCAGGATCTCATTCAATTTCTTCTTTGTACGAAGAATATGTTCTGCTGCAATCTCAATTTCCGTTGCCTGACCTTTCGCACCGCCGGACGGCTGATGGATCATGATTTCAGCGTTCGGAAGGGCAAATCTCTTTCCTTTCTTTCCACCGGAAAGCAGGAATGCGCCCATGCTGGCTGCCATACCGATACATACGGTAGATACATCACACTTGATGTATTTCATAGTATCGTAGATTGCCAGACCTGCTGTTACAGATCCTCCCGGGCTGTTGATATACAGATGGATATCCTTATCCGGATCGTCTGCCTCCAAGAACAGAAGCTGTGCAACGATCACGCTTGCTGACACATCATTTACTTCTTCTCCGAGGAAAATGATACGCTCCTTTAAAAGTCTTGAATAAATATCATAGGAACGCTCACCGCGGCTTGTCTGCTCAATCACGTAAGGGACTAAACTCATATGCTATCCTTCCTTTTCTATATGATTGTCGCTATTTGCAATAGTTATTGCCAGCAACGCATAATTATTGTTCTGATCCTTACTCCCGGATCAGTCCTCATCCTCTCACTTCTTATAGAAAGAGAAAAGGCACACCTGATATACAGGCGCACCCTCTCAAGAAATCTAATAAATGATTAGCCTTCTACAGATGCATCAACGATCAGAGTAACTGCATCCTGTACTGCAATATCCTCTTTCATCTGCTTCTTCTCGTTCTCACCCATGAACTCTTTCAGCTTCTCAACTTCCATCTTGTAAGACTCAGCCATCTTAGCTAACTCTTCATCAAGACGCTCATCAGATACTTCAATATTCTCTGCTGCTACGATTGCTTCAAGAACAAGTCTTGTTCTGATTCTCTTCTCAGCCTGTGGCTTAAGCTCTTCCATCATCTTCTCTTCTGAGAGACCTGTGAACTGGAAGTACTGCTCTACGCTGAGTCCCCTGCTGCATAATGCGGCGTGCAAAATCATCAGCCATCTGTTTAGCCTGAAGGTCAACCATTGGTTCTGGAAGATCGATCTCTGCATTAGCAACTCCCTGCTCTACAGCCTGATCTTCTTTCTTAGCCTTTCCTTCGTTCTCTTTACGCTCTTTGATCTGAGCCTTTACTTCTGCTCTGTAAGCATCAAGTGTCTCAGCCTTTCTCGGAAACGTCAGATGCGAACTCATCATCTACTTCCGGAAGCTCTTTTGCTCTGATTCGTGTACTGTACATTTGAATACAGCTTCTTTTCCTTTCAGATCTTCTGAATGATAATCTTCTGGGAATGTAACCTTTAACTTCTACTTCTTTCTCAATTTCAGCTCCGATCAGCTGCTCCTCAAATCCCGGAATGAAAGAACCAGATCCGATTGTCAGTGGATAGTTCTCGCCTTTTCCGCCTTCGAATGCAACACCATCAACAAATCCTTCAAAATCAAGTGTAACATCATCTTTATCTGCTACAGCTCTGTCTGTAACCTCAACGATTCTTTCATGCTGCTCACGAACCTTCTCGATCTCCTCGTCAACTTCCTTCTGTGTTACTCTTGTAGATATTTGTCAACTTTAAGTCCTTTGTACTCACCAAGAGTAACTTCCGGTTTAACAGCTACTTCTGCTGTGAAGATGAATGGTTTTCCCTTCTCAAGCTGAACGATATCAATTGTCGGCTGGGAAGCGATCTCAAGTTCACACTCATCATATGCCTTTCCATAAGCTTCAGAAATCATGTGATTTGCTGCTTCATCATAGAATACTTCCGGTCCGTACATTTTTTCGATCATCTGACGCGGAACTTTTCCTTTACGGAAGCCCGGAAGGCTGATTTTGCTGCGCTCTTTTAAGTAAGCTGCCTGCAGTGCCTTCTCTACTTCTTCAGCTGAAACTTCGATTGTCAGCTTTGCCATATTATGCTCTAATTTTTCTACCTGTAAACTCATTTTCTTCCTCCTTGTTTATAAGCAAATTCTTTACTTATCGAACGAATTAATTTCTTAAAAGTATACATTCGCAGTCATTGAAACAGTATAGCATATAAAGTCTCATATTTCCAGTGTTTTTTCCACTTTCCTATATCTTTTACATGTTTTTTACATTTTTCTGACTACTTTTTCTGATTTTATTCCTTATATACAATAGATTCTGCTATTTCAGAAGCTTTTTCATTGCCAAAAAAGCTGACGGATAAGTTCCAGTGCGAATGGTATCGCTGTTCCCACACCACGACTTGTTGTAATATTTCCATCTGTGACAAAGGAACAGAACTTTGCTTCTTTACAATTCAGCTGTTCTTCCATCCCCGGATAACAGCATGCTGCTTTTTCTCTTTCAACAATCCAAGTGCTCCGAATACTGTCGGAGCTGCACAGATTGCTGCGATTCTCTTTCCCTTTTCATTGAACTTGCAAAGTAAGTCTGCCAAACCTTTATGCTCTTTTTAGATGCAGTGTTCCCGGCATACCTCCCGGAAGTACAAGAAGTTCTGCGTCATCAAAAAATGCTTTCTCAAACAATTCATCCGCTTCCACCTGTATTCCATGTGCTCCGTCAATCTGCAGTTTTTCCCATAACAGAAACTGTCTCTACAACCGCTCCTGCTCTTCTCAAAAGATCCACTACAGTTAAACCTTCTACTTCTTCAAAACCGTCTGCTAAAAAATACAACTACTTTCTTCATCCAATACTTCCTCGCTTTCCGATGATATCTCAACAATGATTTCATTTTACTGCGTGGATAAGTCGTTCGTCAAGTCAAGATAGTACTCATCTCACCATTGCCTTTTTATATTTCACGTATTATGATGTAAGTGTCAAAAGTATAAATTGCGTTTGTACTCGCACAAATAAGCAATTTATACTTATTGACACGCCGAACACCGAAAAAACGGAATAAAATGGTGTGAACACGCCATTTTATGGAAGTTTGAGGTATTCGAAGATTGTGGGAATTGCATAGCAATGGAGCAATCAGGTTACATCAGTGAGTGGCAAAATTTACTTTTGACACTCACTTCATATTATTATAGTATAACTAATCAACATCAGGAGGATCCTTTAACTATGGAAATAGAACGCAAATTTTTAATACAAAAGCTTGAAGAACTGCCATTTTCTCCTTTCGATTATCCACACAAAGAGCTGGAACAAGGCTACTTATGCACTGCTCCTGTCGTAAGGATACGCAGAGAGGATGACGATTATGTTCTCACCTACAAATCCAAGGGGCTTATGGCCCGTGAAGAATATAACCTTCCTCTTACCAAAGAAAGTTATAAGCATCTAAAAAAAAAAAGTCGACGGACGCATCATTCATAAAACACGCTATGTCATTCCTATGAGTTGTGTCTGCCCGGAAAACGCAGACTTCTGTTCCACTCCGCTTTTTCTTGAATTAGATATCTTCCATGATGACCTTGCTCCACTGATTCTCGCCGAAATCGAATTCCCGGACGAAGAAACAGCTAACACCTATCCCGCACCTCAATGGCTGGGAGAGGACGTTACCTTTAGTTCTGCGTACCATAACAGTACACTGAGCCGTATGTAACACAAGAGCCAGGACAGTTACCATGTATGGTACCTGCTCTGGCTCTTTCTATTATACTTTCAGAATCCAATGAAGCAAATACAAATTAATCTGCCATACGGATCATCTTCACAACTTCCGGCATCTCTTCTGCCTTCTGTGCATACTCCGCCTCGGTCATCTCGCCTGTGATAACAGCGAATTCTCCCTCGACATCATCTGCTTTGACAAATTCAACTTGTCCGAACACTTCGTCCACACGGGATTTGAGTACAGATTCTTCTCCATGAATTCTGACGAAGAATCTTCTCTTCGCATCCGCATTCGGAACAAGTTCGAGTGTGTTACTCTCCCATCTTGTTACAACAGTTCTGTGAAGGTGCTTTGCAGCATCTACAACATCTGCAACTACAGCACTTGCTGTCGGAAGCTTACCCGCTCCACTTCCGTAGAACATTGCATCACCAAGCATATTTCCACGAACAAAAATTGCATTAAATACATCATTCACATTACACAGCGGATGATTCTTGGAAAGAAGCATCGGTGCAACGATTGCAGAGAAAGATTCCCCTTCTCTTTTACTGGATGCAAGCAGCTTGATCGCCATATTCAGTTTCTTGGCATACTTCATATCTTCTGTCGTGATCTTTGTGATTCCTTCTGTATGGATTTTTTCAAAATCTACGTGCTGACCGGAGATCAGAGATGTAAGAATCGCAATCTTTCTGCACGCATCATGTCCCTCGACGACATCTGCTTCCGGATTACGCTCCGCGTATCCTTTCTCCTGCGCCTCTTTGAGCACCTCATCATAATCCGCACCCTCATAGAACATCTTGGTCATCATGTAGTTTGTGGTTCCATTCAGGATTCCCGTCACTTCGTCGATTCTATCTGCTGTCAGAGAGGAATTCAGTGCACGAATGATTGGGATACCCCCACCAACACTTGCTTCAAACATAAAATTGATACTTCTGTCACGAGCAATCTCAAGAGTTCTGCTCCATGTTTTGCTACCAGAGCTTTGTTGGATGTAGCAACGTTCTTACCTGCTTCCAGACAACGTATTACAAATGTATAAGCAGGCTCTATACCTCCCATTGTCTCAACAACAATGTCTACTTCTGCATCATTTACGATTGTCTCGAAATCATGTGTCAGAATCTCTTCCACAGGATCTCCCGGAAAGTCTCTGAGATCCAGTACATATTTTACATAAATCTCATCCTGTACTCTTTCATTGATGAGTTCACCATTGGTTCTGAGGACCTCTACAACTCCTGATCCTACTGTACCGTATCCCATTACTGCTACATTTATCATTCTGCTTTCTTTCCTTTCTGTGCTTCTGCATCCATGCTCAGATATGCATTGATAAACGGATCGATATTTCCATCCATCACTGCCGCTACATTGCTGATTTCTGCATTTGTCCTGTGATCCTTGACAAGTGTATATGGCTGCATGACATAAGAACGGATCTGATTTCCGAAATTAATATCTCTAACCTCTCCGCGGATGTCTGACATCTTCTCTGCCTGTTCCTGCTGTTTGAGTACATACAGTTTGGATTTCAACATCTGCATCGCCTTATCTTTATTCATGTGCTGCGAACGCTCATTCTGACACTGTACCACAATTCCTGTCGGAAGATGTGTAATACGGATTGCCGATGACGTCTTATTGATATGCTGTCCGCCGGCACCACTGGAACGATAAGTATCGACACGGATATCATCGTCGTTGATCTCGATATCGATATCTTCTTCAATATCCGGAATTACATCACAGGATGCAAATGATGTCTGTCGCTTTCCATTTGCATTAAATGGAGAAATACGTACCAGACGATGTACACCTTTCTCGGAACGGAGATAACCATAGGCATTCTCTCCCTTCACTTCAAAGGTAACACCTTTGATCCCGGCCACATCTCCTTCCAGATAGTCCAGCACCTCGACTTCATATCCTCTCTTTTCAGCCCAGCGGCTGTACATACGATAGAGCATACTTGTCCAGTCCATTGCCTCTGTACCGCCCGCACCTGCGTGAAGTGTCACGATTGCATTATCCGCATCATACGGTCCGATCAGAAGCGTGCTGATCCGCAGTTTCTCAAAGACTTCCTCAAATGTTCCAAGTTCCTCTTCAATCTCTTCTGCGGCTTCCTGCTCCTCGTCTTCTCCTGCACTCATTTCAATCAGAAGAAGCATGTCTTCATAATCTGTAAATAATTTTTCAATCTCTTTTACAGAATCCTGAAGACCTTTCAATTCTTTCATTACATGCTGGGAAATCTCCGGGTCATCCCAGAATCCCGGTTCCTCCAGTCTCTTTTCTAATTCTTCGATCCTAAGCTTCTTTGAAGCGAGGTCAAAGTGAATCCCTCAAATCTTTCAGCGGTTCTTCATATGCAGTCAGTCTTGACTTCAGTTCATCCAGTAAAACCACCTTAATCACCTCTTTCATATATATACTTTAAATTATTGTAACTGTTCAGCTTATTTGTTTTTTCTTCCACAGCATTGTTTGTACTTCTTTCCACTTCCGCATGGGCATGGATCGTTTGGATAAATCTTCTTCTCCTCGCGCTTTTTCGGTGCACGGACTGCGCTGTCATCTTTGTTTGTTCCAGTTACTTTTGCAACCTCTTCTCTCTCCACTTTCTGCTCAACCTTAATGTGGAATAATGTACGGATCGTGTTTTCAGCGATTGCATTTGTCATTTCACCGAACATCTCATAACCGTTCATCTTGTACTCTACCAGCGGATCTCTCTGACCGTAAGCCTGAAGACCGATTCCCTGACGCAGCTGATCCATATCATCGATATGATCCATCCATCTTGCATCAATCACTTTCAGAAGTACAACACGCTCAACTTCGCGAAGCTGCTCTGCCTCCGGGAACTCTGCTTCTTTGTTCTCATAAGCCTTCACTCCACGTTCTTTCAGAAGATGCTTTAACTCCTTCTGACTCATACTCTGGCATTCCTTCTCAGATGGGAGCTGAAGCTGTGGAATCACATTGTGAAGATTCACATCCAATCCTTTGATATCCCACTCTTCCGGATCTGCCTCTGTAGAAGCGAAACGATCTGTCATATTTTCCACATATTCTGTAATCATGCTGTAGATTGTATCACGCATGCTTTCTCCATCAAGAACACGGCGTCTCTCTTCGTAAATAATCTCTCTTTGATCGTTGTTTACCTTATCGTATTCTAACAAATTCTTACGAATACCAAAGTTATTGCTCTCAATCTTCTTCTGTGCTTTCTCAATTGCACTTGAAAGCATCTTATGTTCAATCTGCTCACCGTCTTCTACACCAAGTGTATTGAAAATTCCCATCAGTCTTTCTGAACCGAACAGTCGCATCAGATCATCTTCCAGAGAAATGTAGAATCTGGACTCTCCGATCTTCAGACCACCTGCCGCACG
>VOFC01000526.1_pt1 | contig 71597 bp, 109 predicted proteins | sample 5384161 | NCBI WGS metagenome assembly VOFC01 (sample SAMN12384722, study PRJNA508395) | human gut metagenome | isolation source: healthy gut B | host: Homo sapiens
TCTTCGGCATGGAAGCCACTGGGCATTACTGGTATCCAATTTATTCATTCCTCAAAGCAAGAGGATATACCATCTATGTAATCAATCCCATCCAGTCTGATTCCCTCAGAAAAATGTATATACGGCAAACCAAAAACGATTCAATTGATTCTTTTGTAATTGCAGAAGTGATACGTTTCGGTCAGTTTGGGACTACTTCCATGGCTGATGAAAACATTCTTGCTATGCGGCAGTTATGCCGTTACCGTGATTCTGTGATTTCTTCCAGAACCGAAATTAAGCTCCGAATCGGCACAATTATGGAACAAATCTTCCCAGAGTACGAAAAACAGTTTTCTTCTCTTTGGGTGAGCACATCCATGGGCATTCTGGAAAAGTATCTCACCCCTGAGAATATTGAGAATGCACCAATAGATGAGCTCTTTGAAATCATAAAAGATAAGAGCCACAACCGACTTACCAGAGCTAAAGCCATTTCCATCAAAGAAGCTGCAGCTGATACCTTTGGTATTAAGATAGCACAGGATGCTTTCTCTTTCCAGTTAAAACAGCTCATTGACAGAATGAATTTTCTTGATAAGCAGATTGAAGCTCTTGACTGCCAGATTCTTGAGTACTACGAGAAGTTTGATTGTTATCTTCATACCATTCCGGAATAGGCATAATTGGTGCTGCTACTATTCTTGCTGAAATCGGTGATATAAGCAGATTTAAAAATTCCTCTTCATTAATTGCCTTTGCTGGCATTGATCCAACTGTACGTCAGTCGGGTGAATTTAACAGCACACATAACCATATGTCAAAACGTGGTTCACCTTACTTAAGACATGCCATTTTTCTTGCGGCTACCACCTGCTTTTTCACAATAGCCCGTTGAATGCATATTACAAAAAGAAACGTGACCAAGGTAAACATCACTTAACTGCCACAGGAGCCGTGGCAAGAAAGCTTACCACCGTAATTTATGCCGTGTTACGGGATAGTAAACCTTATGAACCGATTACTTGTTAGCGGTGCTGTCAATGATGATTTATATTCATTTATTACAACATTTCCATTTGCATCTATTGTCATTACTTCATAAGTGCAGGACGAAAGAAGTTTTCAATCATGTATGGAGAATTGTGTTAACGTGTCATTATGCGATGACATAATTTAATCAATTATTACTTCTTCTTGATGCATTCCTGCATACTTGTCTATTTCTTTTTGCCAATTGTCTATTTTTATTTGTGTTATCTTATCACCTTTTCCTGCTTCAATTAAACATTTTTTACGTTCTTCTATTGAACGTATATGTCCAATTTTTTTCACTTTTACATATAGAGACAAATTCCTTGAAATTTGGTGCTATTATAATTTCATTTTGAGGATTATCATGATAAATGAAGCTAATTTCTCCATTTTTCTCTTCTGATACTCTTATTACAAAATAATCTCCAAATGAATTAGTTGCTATCGGAAGTCTGAATTTTGATATTAATTCTTCTCCTAATCCTCCATCTAAAACAAACCTCAAATCTGAATATTGATTTTCTTCTGTAAACCCGTAAAATCTTCTTATATCTGTTTTCACTTTACCTCTGCTAAGTTTTGTCTTTGGTGTTTCTCCACCATTATATTTCATCAAAAAGTCTTTGTAATCATGACACAATACAATATCATATTTTTTTTTCCAATTCACTTATTTTTTCAAATGTACTATCTTCAACATATTTTGATATTAACATAATTTCGTCTCCTACTTATTGTAATAATTTCCACCATAATGTGTGAAAATTCTATGAATTTCTTCTTCTATCAATTGCATTTTACCATTTTCATAATCATGATGTAAAACGTAACCGTCTGGAATTTCATCATATCCTTCACTTCTAAGGAATTCCAATGCTGCTTTTTTATCCAGCTCTCTATCACCTGTAAATTTGCCAATACTGAACTCTGCAATATCCTCATCTGGAAACATATATTGTTTCGGAAATTTAACTTGCTGGTTAATATATGGAACAGTATCACCTTTTGCTGATGTATATTTCCAAATTTGAGAACCATCATCTAATGTTTCTATCTCTAATGTTCCACCTTTTTCAAACCAGTTTTTAGGTATTGGAGAACCTTTTGGTTTATTTCCTTTCAAAAATTTTGTGACTTTTTCCTTTATAAGCATCCTTCATATCATCCCAATTACTAAATTTATTAGAAGAACTACCACTCTCACCAACCTTCCCGGCTGTTTTTCCTGCTTTCCCAGCATCTTCCGCTGCACTCTCGGCCCCCTTGGCGGCTTCCTCGAGCCCTTTTCCGGCTTTCCCGGCATCTTCCGCTGCATTCCCGGCTCCCTTGGCCGCTCCCTCGGCTATGTCTGCCACATTATCGGCGGTCTTTCCGGTCTTGGCTACATTCTTGATCTTATCCAGTCCCTTGTCTGCAAGTAGTGCTGTCACAACTTCCGTCACTATATATCCGGACGAGTACGCAACTCCCTTTTCATCTGCTGTGTCACATATTGACTGCCCGATTCCTCCAATGGTATTTACCGGGTCTTTGAGTAGCGGCTCGTACTTTTGTTTTATCTTTTCTACTTCCTGATCCAATGTCTCCGGGACATGCCCCAGCGTCATCCGTGAACACTCACTATGCACATACAGAAGTCCCAAATCCACCACTAGCGTCAGAAGACCCTTAACGGTGTCTACGAGGCTATCCCCTATGCCTGCCAGAAAATCCCTGATTGCGTTTCCTGCATCACTGAACTTGTCCCCCATTGAGCTCCATTCACTGTAATAGGCCGACATCTTGCTTTTATATGAATCATCTGTGTTTTCGAACGGAATCACTTTGTTCTCATAAATTTTCTTGATTTCATCCACACTATCCGATAATTTTTTTCTTATGGATGTATCAAGCTGATCACGGAATCCCTGCAGCTTTTCATAATTTCTCTGTCTGCGTGCACTTTCTGCATCTTCTTCCTGTTGCTGTGCAGATTTTTTCGCTTCATTTTCTTCGTCGCTGCTAAATGGATTGGGAATAAACAGCCGCTTATAAGTTGCCAGTGTGCTTCCGGTATCCTGCACAATCCAGTCAAAACTGGTAGCTTCTCCCTCTATCTGCTTATAATTCCACCAGATGTCGTTTCTGTCCACGCGCATCATCGCGGTTTCATTTTCCGGCGCAATATAGTCTGTCATATCAGAAATATAACTGTCAATCATCTCTTTGATGACGCCCAGCCGGTACTTCAGTATCTTTTCATTTTCCCATACATTTGTCTCCCACTGTTCACTCAGCTTGTTATAGGCATCACTGTCCTGGTCTTTGATGGTCTGTTCAAATTTTCTTGCCGCCAGTTCCACAGCTTCCATCGCGTCTATGTAACTTTGAACCTTTCGGGAAATTGCATCTAAATGACTCATATTTAATTTTAAGTCTCGTTTCATTGTGTGTCATTTTCCTTGTATTTAAAAAAATATTTCTTTTTAAATATTTACACACTCCCTATTTTCTTACTATAAAATACATCTGCATTTATCAAAACTAAACAACTCATTGAAAATACATTCCTAAAAAATAGTTATCTCCAAGTTTTTGTATAAAACTTTTAAAATTTTTTGTGAGCATGACAAAATTACCATTTTTGTACTTCACCACGCCATCTTTTCCTCTTTACTTTATGCTAACTGATACCATTCATCTAAAACATCATAACCACAGAAATCTGCTGTTAAACCGCATCAAATATCATAGAAGATCAGAATTTACAGAAAACATTTCACACCGTCCAAATGGATATCCTTCTTATACCACCACAATATGAAAAAAATAACATAAAACCTCGTACCGAAATAATAATGCAGGATTGGATGCTTCTTACGTAAAATCAGATAATATAAGGTTTTCAAGCACATATCAAAACATCAGTTCTGTGGAACATCTATATTTCTCCATTAGCAAAAATGCAGATACTGTATAGGTTTCAAGAAAAGGCTAAAAACATTGTCCGACACTTGGGTCTGAGTACAGATTACCGCTTTTTCGACCAACTATTATATCCATGGTACCGTCTTTTAGGTATATTTTTCTATATTATCATACAAAAACGCATTATTGTTTGCATCAATTTCTGCTTCTGGCATGTGGTACTCTGTACTTATGATATCGAATATACCATTTACATAATATCTCACTCAAAATGAAAAAGAGGTAATATCTGTGTACTATTAACACAGTAATCACCTCTTATTTGTAGAACATTTTTAATTACTAAGGTCTATATCAATGTGCTTCTTTCTTAACATCTCGTAATCATCTAATTTAATTAATTCATAATTTATTAAATTAGAATCATAAATGTCTTTTTTCAAAGTCAAACAAAGCATCTACATAAATCCAGATATCTATATTGTGGGAATTATTCAAAAAAGTGTGTTATAGTCACCTTGAAACTCAAAAACAACCTCCTTACCAATTGCACAAAGCGTAAATTTATTAACTATTCTTTGTTTCACAAATGTAATAAACGCTTTAATCAACTGATAATAATCACTTACAGATTCATATTTTTCCAGATTAAACCAAATAGTGTAGCAAAACTTGTCTTCAACTTTTTCAATATTCAATCCTACATAACCTTCATTGGCTTTTTCTGTAATACACACAATTTTAGTATTAATCATGTTGTTTAAATCCTCTTTTGAATTAACAACATAAGAATTCTCATATTCCCAATTATCCATTACTTCAATAACCCTACTACTATAGTCTATTTCAGCTTGTTTATGGATAAACGAAAATAGAATTTCATAACTTAGTACATCCTCACATATCAAATTAATTTCTATTACTTCGGCCATATAGTCCCTCCTTTTTCAATAGCTGAAAGCACCCTACTAGATTCTGCTCCAGGATATAAACTTACAAACTCTCCATTATTTGTAACTCTTAACAGATTATTTCCTTTTAAATACAAAAACTCATTATTCTCAACATCTTGAATTATCTTATCTGGACTTTTAAATACATCATCTATTAAATTTTTATATTCATCCATACTCAAATCAGGATAATCTGTTTTATGTTTTCCCCATTTCTTACCAAATTGTTTCGATGATATATTACATTCAGATGGAGAGTTTAAACCACTCTCACCAACCTTCCCGGCTGTTTTTCCTGCTTTCCCAGCATCTTCCGCTGCACTCTCGGCTCCTTTCGCAGCTCCCTCGAGTTCTTTTCCGGCTTTTGCAGCATCTTCTGCCGCATTTTCGGCTGCTTTTCCTGCTCCCTCGGCTATGTCTGCCACATTATCGGCGGTCTTTCCGGTCTTGGCTACATTCTTAAGTTTATCCAGTCCTTTATCGGCAAGTAGGGCTGTCACAACTTCCGTTACTATATATCCGGACGAGTACGCAACTCCTTTTTTCATCTGCTGTGTCACATATTGACTGCCCGATTCCTCCAATGGTATTTACCGGATCTTTGAGAAGCGGCTCGTACTTTTGTTTTATCTTTTCTACTTCCTGATCCAGCACCTCCGGAACCTGTATCGGCACTATGGATTTCCACCTGACATCCACATACAGAATTCCCAAATCCACCACAAGCGTCAGAAGTCCCTTAACGGTGTCTACGAGGCTATCCCCTATGCCTGCCAGAAAATCCCTGATTGCGTTTCCTGCATCACTGAACTTGTCCCCCATTGAGCTCCATTCACTGTAGTAAGCCGACATCTTGCTTATATATGAATCATCTGTGTTTTCAAACGGAATCAATTTGTTCTCATAAATTTTCTTGATTTCATCCACACTATCCGATAATTCTTTTTCTTATGGATGTATCAAGCTGATCACGAAATCCCTGCAGCTTTTCATAGTTTCTCTGTCTGCGCGCACTTTCTGCATCTTCTTCCTGTTGCTGGGCAGATTTTTTCGCTTCATTTTCTTCGTCGCTGCTAAATGGATTGGGAATAAACAGCCGCTTGTAGGTTGCCGGTGTGCTTCCGGTATCCTGCACAATCAAGTCAAAACTGGTAGCCTCTCCCTCTATCTGCTTATAATTCCACCAGATGTCGTTTCTGTCCACGCGCATCATCGCGGTTTCATTTTCCGGCGCAATATAGTCTGTCATATCAGAAATATAACTGTCAATCATCTCTTTGATGACGCCCAGCCGGTACTTCAGTATCTTTTCATTTTCCCATACATTTGTCTCCCACTGTTCACTCAGCTTGTTATAGGCATCACTGTCCTGGTCTTTGATGGTCTGTTCAAATTTTCTTGCCGCCAGTCCCACAGCTTCCATCGCATCTATGTATCTTTGCACTTTTCGGGAAATTGCATCCAAATGGCTCATATTTAATTTTAAGTCTCGTTTCATTGTATGTAAATCCCCTTTTTATTCAAAACTCATACTTTCAAGTAATTTAACGCCATCATCATATGCGCTCTCCATGATCTCTATTTGTTTTTCCACCTCTGTTCTCTGATCTGCATTTTCGAAATCCATTTCTGTAAAATCTTCTCTTACCTCTTTTTTAAGATTCTTAAGACTCTCTATGTAACTACTTTTTTTGCTTTCTGCATCGCTCTTACTTAGTTCCCCCATTCGTTTCCCCTTTCTCAGCAAGCTTTTCGTCCATTTCCTTTATGTTTTGTTTGATTTTATCGGCATCTTCCATATATTGTTGCATATTCGTCTCCAGCGTATCCATATTCCACTTCTTTGATATCTCCAGCACTCTGGTCAATTTATCCACAAAATCAGAATTCATACTATCGAGATTTTCTAATTCTGTTTTAAAACCATTCTCAACACAGCTATGAAATTCATCTTTTGCATCATTCATCTCTTGAATCGCATCTTCCAATACCTGATAATCTACTTCAACCTTTTTGCCCATTCTTCACATTCTCCCTCTGCATTTGTTCAAAGAATCTCTTTCTCTCATCTGCATTTGCAAATCCCATGCTCTTTCTTCTCTGGTTTATAATTAACTCCATTTTCATCTGGTATAAAAAGACTTCTTCCAGCTCATCTTCATAACCGCGATAGATTACCTTTTCAATCATTGCCGGAGTAAATGACAATACGTTTCCTGATCCTGCAATTCCCAGCGGATATACCACGCCCCCATATGGATAATAACAGCCTTCTCCTGTTCCAAGAAACCGCTTGGTAATAACCACCCGGAAATTCTCTATTTCTTTATCCTCGATAATTCCCTCTTTTTTTAAATCAACCACACTTCCAAGCGGAAGAATATCCTCAAACAGCCCTATCATATCTATAATGAGCTTTTGCATGGCTTCTTTCTTTAAAACAATTCCGCCATTATCGGTACGCAAAATATAAGTATTATCTTCTATTTCAAAATATACATTATTTGCACTACGCTCACTTATTTCTTCCTCATGTTCTTCCAGAACATAAGCATATATTTTATATAAAAAAGGAAATCTCCTGCATAAGAAGCTTTCCAAGTGTTTTCAAATATTTTTCTGATATATTTCTCCTTTCAAAATCAAAAATTTATATGTAAAACCATGATCATGGTATTTACCCAAAATACACTAAAGATTGTTTGGTGGGCTATCCTCCGTGCTTTCTGACATGTCCTCTGTTTCTCCTGTTAATTTTTCATATGCCGGATATACATTTTTTTCTTCATTAATATACCATCTGCTGTCACTTATTAATCTCATGATTTTTACTGCTTTTTGGGATTATCCATAATCCAGTCTGCCGTCATAAAATTTTTTTTTTTGAAAATCCATACTCTTTGAATAGATCTATTGCCTCCTGCTCCGTGCTATATAGTTCATTTGCTAATTCGTAACTTAATACAGTTGCAACTTTCTCGGTATCTTCTGTCGGTTCTATCGTATAATAACTATAATCCGGCCATTTGTCTTCATCCATCTCCCACGGATATCCTGGAATACTTTTCACATGATAAAGATGTATCATAACCCACATTTCATAGTCTGTTAATCTATCTTCGGTAAAATATGCATTTTGTTTCTTTCTCTGCTCATTTTCATAATATTTCCATCCATATATGGCACCAATTACTATGCTGGTCAGAATAACTACACATGCTGCCCTTTTTAAAATCTGTTTCTTCATACTCTATTTTTCACTTTCTATTGCATCGTTATATGCCTTTTGCTTATCCGGATTATCATCTATTTCATCTGTTATTTTTTGATATGTTTTATCCGGTTCCGCAAATATCCCATTCTCCGATATGTCAAGTTCCAGATCACTATTAACCTGATTAATAATATTCACTGTATCTTTCCCATGATTTGCCACAATCTCTATTTCTTTTGAATCAGCAGTATCATATTCTACAAAATTTACACTATAATCAAAATCACTATATAATTGCGCTGATTTAATATTATCCAGTTGTTCCTTTACTATTTTCACATTATCTTTTGTTTCTTCATAATCAGCTGCAGTATCTATTGCAAAAAAAGCAACATCTCCTACAATCGGAATATATCCTATCGCTTTGCTCATTCCGGTTTTTCCGGCCTTTTTCGCATAAGATGCCAAACCTTCCGCTGCCTTGCCTATAGCTTCCCCTTTCGTCTCATCCAATACAAACTTGCCGCTTTCTTCTGCTACGGAATACCCGCCAAAGTATGTTGTCAGAATGGTCTCCGCATTTTTAATACTTTCCATGTCTATGCAGGAACTGTCCATCGTATATTTTACTTTTATGGATGAATCTGCCAGATTTGAAAATGTCGGTGCACTTTCTGACCCTATATTTCGATATTCTTTGAATTTTATGGTCAGAGCCTTGCTTTCCTCGTCTTCCTCAATTTTTATATCAGGAGAATCTGCATATATGTCTGCCCGAAAACTCCAACCTCTCGGACTGCCTGTAACACAGTAATACGCTGGAGCATGACATTCCTTTCGTCTTCCAATAATTCATATGCATCCTGGTTCTCATCCTTGTCTATTCCCTGCATTGCCTTTAATGTCACTTCGGATATAATACCGGCATAAGCCAATACCTGGTTCAACTTATCATTATTAACATTCCATTCCGAGTAATCTTCGTTGCACTGTCCCGCTGCCGGACCAAAGAGCTCATTATACCAAGGCATATCTACATCTTTGGTCTTGTCGATAAACAGCTTGAGAAAACGTGTCAAATCCTCCGCGTCCAGATTCAAATACACAACGGACAATGCATAATATTCCTCCGCTGTAATCTCCGACGCATCCTTTCCAACGGTCTTTTCGATCTCATCCCAGTTTATGGTTGTATTTCCAGTACTGTCCGTTGGCATAAACCGGGTAAAATAACAGTTTTGCATACGCATACGCCAGGAATCACGCACACTTGTATCATAATTTCCATTCTTGTATGCTTTTTTCATATATTCAAGGCCTTCGCGCGCAATACTCCGCATACTTCCTACCGTAGTAAATAATTTTGCTGTCGCATTATCGATTGCATCATACTTTTCTTTTTTTTCTTCCATGCCTCATATAGTAGCCCCTGCACCAATGCCAAATCCAAATTTTGCTGCTCCAATATTTTTGCACCGTCAAGTTCCTCATCCCCTACCGAACCGGATAATGTATTAAAATCTGAAATATCAGAGCAGTTGGCCGCCCGCATCGTGCGTAAGATCATCGAATAATCTTCCATTTGCATTCGCAGATTGTCAAATGCCTGGAATAATAATTCTATTTTAAACTATAGTTATTTTGTAAATGTTCGTCAATTGTACCTTAGTCCTACTTTTAGTATAAATTAGCACGAAAATCACCTAAACTTTTGATTAATTTTCCACTTTTCACCATCAACAATAAAAAATCCGTGGCACAGGCCACGGATTCCATCACGTTTTCACTTATGTTTTCCTATAATTTTTGAGTTTAGCTCAATCCAGCTGACAACTGAGCCACTATAATATCTACTTATAATTCCACCAGATATCATTTCTGTTCTCTCAGCTTCCTGTACGCATCACTGTCCTGCTCTTTGATGGTCTGTTCAAATTTTCTTGGTGCCAGTCCCACAGCTTCCATCGCATCTATGTATCTTTGCACTTTTCGGGAGATTGCATCCAGCTGGCTCATATTTAATTTTAAGTCTCGTTTCATTGTGTGTAATTTTCCTTGTATTTAAAAATATTTCTTTTTAAATATTTACACACTCCCCTGCTTATATTTATAACCACATTAGTATAATACACTTTGGTCACACGATTGTAACATTTCCCTATTCTATCAAGCCCCATTCCTAATATCCATAAATCTCATAGATTTCTTCCGTATAGACCCCCGGCGCTTTGTATACGACCAGCGGTTTTTCCACTGTGAGTCGGGATTTGCCACCATGAAGTCCCTCGATCAGAACCATATTCGGTTCCTTGTCTGCATACGGATATACCAGCCGCATACGCTTCGGCTCAATCCGATGCTCCACCATTTTGCTAAAAATTTCTGCCAGACGGAACGGACGGTGTACCATATAAAAACGCCCGCCCTGTGGTAATATCTTTGCACTTTCCCGCAAGATATCATCCAATGTACACAGTACTTCGTGCCGTGCGATGGTCTTGGCATCCTGATCATTCCTGATTCCATGGTTGCCAATCATATACGGCGGATTGGTGGTGACAATATCAAAAGAAGATGCCCCGAATATATTTGAAGCATCTTTGATATCTCCGGTTACAATGTCAATTTTGTCTTCCAGATGATTGTAAGCGACACTGCGTTCTGCCATATCCGCACTCTCGGGCTGAATTTCCAGCCCTGTAAAATGCTCTCCTGCTGTCTTTGCTTCCAGAAGAATTGGTATGATTCCCGTTCCTGTTCCAAGGTCCAATGCCCGCTCTCCCCGCTTTACCTTTGCAAAACCGGAAAGCAGCACCGCATCCATTCCAAAGCAGAATCTGCCCGGGTCCTGAATGATACGGTAACCATTTCTATGCAGTTCGTCCAGCCTCTCCTGGCTATGAATCGTCACTTCTGTTTTGTTCTCCACGGTTTGGTCCATCCTGATTATTTCTTCTGTCGTAATTTCGACGGTAACGTCCGTTATTTCTGTGTCGGTTCTGTTCGCTGCGTTCTCCCTGATTTCCGTGATCGTTGGAACGTTCGGAATCATTTCTTCGGTCCCGGTTGTTCTGTCTTCTGTCTTCCCGTTCTCCACGGTTATTCTGGTTGTAGCGGTCCCCACGATTATTCTGATTATAACGGTTTCCACGGTTCTGATTATCCCGCTGCTGATAATTATTGCGTGCCGGACGCTCCGGTTTTTCTTCCTCTGCTGTCTCTGTTCCGCTATCTTCAAGACCTTCCAGTTCTTTTAATTCTTCCTCTGTCACTTTCACATCCTTACGGCGCTTTGGTGTAAACTGCAGGTCATCCACCGGATATTCGATCAGTTCTTTTTCCTCGCCATTGTCCACAATGACTTTTACCAGCTGGCGCAGCACATTGATACTCTGTACTTCACCTTTCATTCCACCCGGAGTCGTTACATAATCTCCTACCGATGGCAGACGGCTGTTCAGATATTCATAGGTGTCCTGTTCATTTTTTTCAGACAGCACATCAGACGTCCGCAGACACCCGAAATTTTGGTCGGGTTCAATGAAAGATTCTGTTCCTTTGCCATCTTGATCGATACCGGAACAAAGTCTGTAAGATACGATTTGCAGCAAAGCTCTCTTCCACAGATACCGATTCCTCCCAGCATCTTTGTCTCATCACGCACACCGATCTGACGCAATTCAATACGTGTGCGAAATACAGATGCCAGATCCTTAACCAGTTCACGGAAATCAATTCTTCCGTCTGCGGTAAAATAGAACAGAAGCTTATTATTATCAAACGTATATTCTGCCGCTACAAGCTTCATTTCCAATCCATGTTTTGCAATCTTTTCTTTACAGATCACATAGGCTTCCGCCTCTTTTTTCTTTGTTACGCTCCATGACTTTTTTCATCTTCGTCCGTCGCGACACGGATAACCGGTTTCAAAGGCTGAATCACCTTGTCATCCTCCACTTCTTTCGGCGGAATCAGAACCGTCCCCATCTCTACGCCGCGGGCGGTCTCTACGATTACATGCATGGCTGTCTCCAGATCATAATCAAGCGGATCAAAATAATATATTTTTCCGGCTCGCTGGAAACGGATTCCTACTACTTTTATCATTCTAATTCTCCTTAATCGTCAATAGTAACAGCTCAATGACCAAATCGAAGTTTACATTCGCATTCAAGCGGATTTTTGCTTTTTCAAGCGCTTCCAGAATGGTCTCAATTCCCTGATAGGAACGCTTCGCTGCCTGTTTCTTTATGTCATAAACCTCATCTTTGAAAATAAGGCCATCTACATCGTTCGTTGCTTTCAGATACAATACATCACGGAACCAGATCATCATAAGATCAAAATAATCGTTTACGCTCAGTTTGTATTCTGCGATCTGTTTTACCGCACCGGTCATCTCATAGAGATCGATATCCTCCAGCCGCTTCATCAGCTGCAGCACCGATGCCTTCAATTCACCAAATTCTTCGGAAGAGGCAAGCTGAATGGCTTTTCCGACATTTCCCTGTGAAAAAGCCGCGCAGATATCGGCCTGATAATCCGGAATCTGATAATGTTTCATAAGATATTCTTTTATTTTATCTTCCTTCACCGCCTTTAAATTTAAAGTAATGCAGCGGGAAAGAATGGTCTGCAGAAAACTGTCTGCATTCGTTGTCAAAAGCAGGATGATTGCATATGCCGGCGGCTCTTCGATTGTCTTGAGCAATGCATTCTGCGCCTGCTGGTTCATTTTCTGTGCCTCATCTACAATATAAACTTTGTAGCGGCTGCTGTATGGTTTGATATCAATATCGTTGTTGATCTGTGTTCGTATGTCATCTACACCAATGGTATTTGGCTTCTCATGTGACACATAAATAATGTCCGGCTGATTGTGATCCGCCGCCTGCCTGCAGGAACGACATTCCAGACATGGTCGCTTTCCCTCTCCCTCGCACTGCAGTGCCATGGCAAACGCCTCCGCAAGCATCATTTTTCCTGATGCCTCCGGCCCATTAAAAAAATATACGCATGGGACACTTTATCTTCTTCAATTGCATTCTGCAGATGTGCGATGATCTGCTCATGTCCTAAAATATCATGAAAACCTGCCATTTTATAACCTCCGTTATGTCAGAATATCAAGAAGCAATCCCTTGATCTCTCCAATACGGTCAAGAATTGCAATATGATCCTTTTCATCTTCTACCAGCTCACTGGCCAGCTCATCGAGATTCTTATCGATCAGCCGGATGATTCCGTATACACGGTGTCTTCCCCTGCGATCCAGGAAATTCTCACGCGAAAATTTGTGGGAACGATAGACCACTTCATTGAGAAAATCTTTCACCAGTCCGCGATATTTCTTCATATCACGGATATCCATATGCTGCGCAATGCGGTTGCCCTGCGCGGTAATATCGTTTAACAACGCATCCACTTTTGCCTGCAGATCCGCATCCGTGATGGCGCTCGCCAGTGTAAACTTAAAGGATCCATCCCCTTCCACTGTCTTTGCCGCTTCCGGTACCTGACTGATCTGACTGATATCGTTTACTTTCATCTCCATAGGGAAACCTCTCAATCTGCAGCAATGTCGTTTCGAATATACGAAGCAACTTCCTGCACCGTTGTGTCAAAATCTTCATTCACAAAACGGGTCTCTACCCCTGCTTTTTTGAGCTTTTCTTCTGAGAAATCTGCTGCATCCGCAAGAAAACGCCGACACATTTCTTCGTATTTCGGTGTCCCCTGCCTGCGCTCTCTCTCGATGGCACGCATCAGTCGTTGTCCGTCTTCTACTTCAATGTAAATCGGAACAACTTTGTCCGTACCAAAATAGCTGCGCATTTTCTCATAACCTTCCAATGTCACAATATACAGATAATTCTGCGTGGCAAGATCAATATGCTCATCGGCCACTGTAAAGTATTTCCAGATTCCGTATACCGTATCATAGGCGCGAAGTTCTATAATTCTATGTGCTTTTTCCAGCTCCTCCACCCTGGTCTCATCGCAGAAATGATATTCTCTTCCCTCGATTTCTCCCTGACGGATTGGCCGTGTCGTATAAGGAACAATCGGCAAAAGCTCCGGTTCCTGCTTCATAACTTCATGGTAAATGCTGTCTTTTCCCGACGCACTTTTTCCCATGACACAATAAATCCGGCCCATTTTTTCTCCTCTTGGTGACTATTCAGGCCGCCCCACATATTCGCAAAATCGCACGCTTACCGTGCTTTCTCGCTGCCTACGCAGCTAGTTTTACTCATGCGTTGGCGGTGACTCTATTCGAGTCACCGTAAAATAAGCAAAACTGCTTTTTACATGCAAGCATGACATATCAATTTTTCTTATTTCACAGACTCCTGAATAGTCACTCTTTTTAATTATAATCTATTCTCGCATTTTTCACAATGTTTATAGTGTCCGTCTCCGGCAATCCTTCCACATCAAGACCTGCCTCCTGACACTGTCGTACAATCTGTATCATCGGCTCTGTGAAAATCTCACCCGGCACGATCATCGGAATTCCCGGCGGATACAGATAAATATAGTCTGCGGAAACCTTTCCAGCCGCTTCTTCCAGTCTGACGCTTCCATGTGCTGCTTCTTCTGCCTGATACGGTTCCATCTGTTTCTCTGGCTGCCGGTAAATGTCCTTCGGCGAAAAAAGCCGCCTTTCCCGTATCTTCCATGCGGGCATCCATCGCGTGCAACGCATGAGACAAACGCCGGAAACCTTCCTCGGTATCCATAAACGAAGTCATGGCCACCACATAATTTCCACTTGCCATCTCCATCTGTAACGCATAATCCCGGAGCAGAATTTCCTGCAACTGCTGCCCGCTCATTCCATTCTTTGTCACAATCAGAATTTTCCCCGGATCAAAAGCATATGCTTCTTCCCTGAAAAAATCCCCTGCATCCGGTACAGCCAGATGTTTCAGGTCGCGGACACTTGCACGAAAACCGGAAAGTTTTTTTCAACATATGTTGCAAACAGTTCTCTTCCACCGTCCGAAACCATACGAAGACTGCGTTCAATGCCTGCCATGAGCACATAGGACGGAGAACTTGTCTCATAAATTCCGAGATACTTTTCCACTTCTTTCTCATCGATTCGGTCCGAACATAGGCATAACACGGCTGTCTGGGTAAACGCCTGCAATGTCTTATGTACACTCATAATGACGGCATCCGCATATGCCACCGCATTTTCCGGAAAAGCCTCATGAAAGCCAAAATGCGCCCCATGCGCCTCATCAACGATGAGCGTAATATTCCGCCGATGTACAACTTCTGCAATGCTTTTTACATCCGACACCAGACCATCATAGGTCGGCGATGTGAGCACTACTGCCTGAATGTCCGGGCACTCCGCAAGTTTCTTTTCGATTGCCTTTACCAATATCTGTCCCTGGATGCCATAATGCGTATTCTCCGGGTACACATATTCCGGCGATAACTGCCGGAGAAAGATTGCATGGTAGACTGACTTATGGCAATTTCTTGCCACAAGAATTTTCCCGCCACGTTTCACCGATGCGCTGATTGCAGCAAGTATGCCACAGGTACTTCCATTCACAAGATAATAGGCTTTTTTTGCGCCATACATTTTTGCAGCTGCATCTTCTGCATCCTTGATAATGCCTTCCGCGTGGTGCAGATTATCAAAATCCTCTATCTCCGTAATATCAATCGCATAGGGATTCGTGCCATCCAGCATACGTTTGTGTCCCGGCATATGAAAGGGATATCTATTCGATTGTGCCAGTTCTCTTAACTTTTCTTCCAGCATCATTTACTCCTGTTTCATTATCCGAGGAACCTTCCAAGCTCCGGCATCCAGTCATCAAAGAAGATTTCATTGGTGCAAAGACAATGCCACAGCGGTTCAAGAAATGTCAGAATGCGCGCAAGCGCTTCTGCCCATGGCACTGCCGCAGCTCCCCTGACTTCGCAGGTAGCGCTCCCAGCGCTTGCGCATGTATCCATATTCTGCATAACCGGCAATCTGCGCAATGCGGGTTTCTTTCCGCACTTTTATCTGTTTTTCCGTAAGCCGCTGCAGCTCATCGATTACATAACGCCCACTGAGCGACTGCGTGCACAGAATTTCATATGTCCGGTAATAACATCCCATATCCTGAATCAGTTCCAGCTTTGCCATGATTTCATACAGATCCAGGCTGATCTGGCTTTCCAGGGAATATGTAAGATATGAAATTCCTTTTCCTTTGATTGCCAGATACTTTCGCTCCCGGGAAACCGGATGAATGTTCTCCGTAGTGATCGTATGAAAACCCAGTACAAACGGTACTTCCATGTCCTTGTAATTTCCGGTCAGATGCACCTCATAATCCGCGCTTTTTTTCGCGCTATGTCCCATCGCCAGCGAATCTGTTGCACATTCTTTTCTCCAAATACTTCTTCGACCAGATGCACCATCATCGGAATGGATAATTTCTGTCCCGGAACCAGTTTTTCTTCGGGCCAGGAACGCTCGCTTTGTTTGTACAAAAAGCGGATCTGCCTTTCTGCACGGGTAAGGTCTTCCCGTTCTTCCAGAAACTCATCATTCTCCAGCCACAGAATCTCTTTGTAAGAAGACTGATAAAAGCGCTGCATCATATCCTCCGCCATATAAATCCACAATAGATTGGCAAACGGAATCTGCTGCAGCTCACTCTGCTTCTTTAATGTGTCAGCCGTGTCACTTCCCACTTTCATTACAGCCACACTCCAATCAGGCTTTGCACTTTACTGACAACTTTGCGGGCCCTTGCATATTCCATGAGCATGGAGATGTCTTTCTCCTCATCCTTTATGTATGACTGAAGCGCTTCCTTGAAAATCTCATGCTCCAGTTTTCCTTCGTATTTCAGACAGTCACAGATCACACGCTCCTTGTCATATATGCCAAATGTCAGATCGTTGATCTCTATTTTGGTTGCACCAAGTGCCAGTGCCTCCGGCTCCGTATAATACGGAATCACCTTCGGATAATCCATCTTAAAGCGGGATTTTGACGTATTTTTATCGACAGCCAGATGCCATCCATATGGTTTCTGACGGATATAACCATACGCATACAACGCACTTTCCATACACAGGCACGCATCCGGAAACAGCCGTGCAATGAGCTCCTCCTCGGAAAAACGGTCCATGCGGTCCGTATAATAACCGTTTTTTATTCTTACAAGCTCTCCCGATTCCACAAAATCCAGAATGCGGCGATAATCCACATCAATATCTGCAAATTCTTCTTTTTTTCACGATTCCTCCATGGGAATCGATTAACTTATGAACTTTTTCCAGAGCTTCCTCTGTTAATCTTGTTCTCTTACTGCTCAAAGCCATCGTTTACTCCATCTTGTATCTTTTTATTTAAAAATACGGTCTTTGCGGCGGTAGCGCTTTTTCTTTACTTCACGAAAACGTTCTTTTTCATCTCTGCGCAACTCCCATCTGTGCTGAATTCTGTAAAAATTGTCATAAAACCTTTTTGCAAAATAAATCAACACGATCAACAATGCGAGGGCTAAAATTCCCAACACGATATGCACCGGTTTGATCCATATCACACGCTCCTCGCCTTTTGATTACTTTTCTTATCCTGTGAAATAACTGTTATCGACTTTTGCTCCGGTCGTCACGATTGCAGCACTTCCAACCACACGGTCAGCATACGTATATTTCAGCTTTGCAACCGTGCCTGTGCCTGCAATTTCTTTATCCTCTTCGAATTTTGCATCCGAAAATTCCGCAGTCTTTGGCATAATGATATAAGCATCCTTGTCCAGTTTTACAAAAGAGGAATTTGTATTTTGTAATCCGGTACTTTTCGTATCACTGGTAAGGCTGGATTCATTTTCCAAAATATTCAGCGCCTTAAAATTGTCAAAACAATATTCAAACAGCTTGCGGGTGTCTGTGTAGTGATATGGTTTTTCATCCTTCATCACAACGCACACCAGTGTGATTCCATCCTTTTCCGCAAAAGAAACCAGGGTATTTCGTGCCACATCCGTGTACCCTGTCTTGCCACCGGTACAATAATCATATAGCTGGGAATCGTCTCCCTGCCATGGATAAATCATCTTGTGATGATTATGACAGTAATAGGGTTCCTTGCATTTGTTCGTCTTTGGAATTGTGTAGCTTGTACTGCCGCATACCGTCCGGAATGTCTCATTCTTGTATGCCTCCGCAGAAATCAGCGCCATATCATAAGCACACACATAATGGTTTTCGTCCGGCAGACCGTTACAGTTATTGAAATGTGTATTGACACATCCGAGTTCCTTCGCCCGCTTGTTCATCAGATCAATGAATGTGCGGTAATCGCCACCAAGCTTTTCGCCTATATGCTCCCCCGAGTGCATAGGCACATTCGTTTGCAGACTCAAGCATGACTGCATAAATACATTGCTCAACGGTCAGTTTTTCACCAAGATTTCTGGAAATATGTGATGTATTTCCCTCATTTTTAAATACGGCATCCTCCGAAAAAGTTACCTTTTCATCCATATCACAATTTTCTATGGCAAGCAGCGTTGTCATAATTTTCGTAATACTCGCCGGAAAACGCTTGGTATGACTCTTTTTTCTCATATAGAATTGTTCCCGTATTGACTTCCATGACAATAGCGCTCTTTGCTTCTACGGACGGTCCCTTCGGCCAGTATTCCTTGGCATATGTGGTCTGCGGGATTCCTGTGATCACCATGGTCACTGCAAAAAGCGCAGCGACAACCCGCTTCCATGTTTTTTTCATCTTCATTTATAATAACCTCTGCTCTTTCTTTCCTTTTTGTAATTGGTTCTGAATTTCTACTCTTTCATTAAAATTATAAGCGCAAAAACTGATATCGCAACATTTTTTTCCGCTGTGCAGCAAATATAAATGTAAATATGTGCTGCAAAATACACACAAAATCATAGAATCCCCTGGATATTATGCTATGATATAAAATATAAACACTAAGCTAAGGGAGAGATATTTATGAGACTTCGCAATATTCCGGGCGCAAACGAAGCGGTGGCTTCAAGCCCGTATTGTATACAAAATCCATCGGAACATCGTGGACAATGGCATGCATTTCTGCAGTCCGCATCCCCGATTCATGTAGAAATCGGCATGGGAAAAGGCCGTTTTCTGATGGATCTGGCAGAACAGAATCCGGATATCCAGTATATCGGAATCGAACGGTACACCAGTGTACTGCTGCGCGCCGTACAGAAAATGGACGAGCTGCAGCTTCCGAATGTCCACTTCATCTGTGAAGATGCCGCAAAACTGCCGGAAGTATTCGCACAGGCAGAAGTTGACCGCATTTATCTGAATTTTTCGGACCCATGGCCAAAGGATCGGCACGCAAAACGCCGTCTGACCTCCCGTCAGTTTTTGGAGCGTTATGACCAGTTCCTTGCACCGGACGGACATATCGAATTCAAGACCGACAATCAGGATCTGTTTACTTTTTTTCGGTAGAGGAAATTGAAGAATCTCCGATTTGGAATCTGGATGCATCTACCAGAGACCTGCACCATGATCCAAAAATGAATGAAGGCAATATTATGACAGAATATGAAGAGAAATTTTCTTCCATGGGAAATCCGATCTGTAAATTGATTGCATCACGTTAAAATTAAATAAAGTGTGCGCCTGCCGCACACTTTCGCGCCCAAGCGGATGCATAGCGTAATTTTCCGCTCCGTGCAGTGCGCATCTTTGCAAGCTTGATTTTTGTTTATATGTAGTCGGCAAGAGTCAGGAACAGCAGAACAGGACAAAAGCGAAGCTCAATGCGATGACATATGCAGAGCATATAAATGGCGAGCTTATGGAGGGAATAGATGTTACCGATACCTTAAAGCAGGTTGTCATAAGTGGTGATGGAAATATAAATAAGTTTTATGATATTGCAGCAAATATGATGGACGATTCGATTCAGAGTATACAGATAGCACCGAATGGAGTTGTGACTGAAATATATCCAGGGGAATGTGAATGAATCCGGTAAGATAGATCTGATAAATGATAGTGACAGGGGAGAGATTTCGCGCTATGCGAGGGATAATGACACTGTAACTATGCAAGGACCATTGAAGCTGAAGCAGGGCGGATATGGTATAGCAGTGCGCAATCCGGTTTATTTGGAGGATGAAAATGGTCAGAAGAGCTTTTGGGGCTTCACAATTGTTATACTGAAGGTTCCGGAAATTTTTTCTGATTCTGTAGAGGCTCTTTCCAATTTTGGATATAAGTACAGTCTGCAGAAGTTTGCTTCGCCGTGGGATGATACGTATGAGTGGGTTTACGGTTCAAAGGAAGAGTTGAACGATCCAGTGATATATGACTTTGACGTGTATGGAGATAAGTGGAGGCTTGAGATTTTACCTAAGAGTGGGTTTTACAATAATAACTACCTGCTATACATGTTTATCGGAGGTGTAATTATAGTCCTGCTTTTGGCAGGGCTTACAGCAGCGTTGATTTCAATCAATGAGAACAGGAAGAATTTCAAGAGACTGGCTGTGACCGATGCACTGACCGGTATCTACAACAGGCACGGTTTTGATGAGCAGGTTGAGCAATATATGAGACAGAATCCGCAAAAAAGCATTGTGTTGTGGCAATGCTTGATATTGACGATTTCAAGCTGGTCAACGATGTGTATGGACATGCGGCAGGTGATGGTGCACTGCAGAAGCTTGCAGAGAGCATGAAGCAATATTTTTCAAAGGATGTTATACTGGGCAGAAACGGAGGCGATGAGTTTAGCATTTTTATGCCGGATTGCACGGTAGAGGAGGTTAAGCCTTTTCTTAAGAAGTTTACAGGAGAAACCAAGAAATTTTATTGTAAAGGTGAAGAACATACATTTACCATTTCACTGGGCTTTGCGGAGTATCCTGTTTTGGCTGATGACCGTTCACAGCTCATGCGGTGTGCGGATATGGCACTTTATGGGGTGAAAATGCATGGGAAGAACGGCTGCAAGGCATACCGTGAGAGTGAGCAAGTAAAGAGGCGTGCGAAGCTTGGTTTTGCAATAAAGGATATTATTAATAATTTGCCTGGAGCTTTCATTGTTTACAGAGCAGATAAAGAAAATGATGAGATTCTGCTTGCAAACAGTGAGCTGCTTGGCTTACAGGTAAAAATATGGACGAGCTGCTTGCATATACCGGTAAGAGCTTCTGCAATCTGATACGCCCGGATGAACAGGAAAGCTGTCAAAAAAGCATATGGTCGCAGATTAACGGAGGACACTCAAATGATTATATCAGATTTAATAGCGGAATCGAGAATAATGAAATCCCTAAATAGGATAAAATACATAAAAAACTACTATAAATCATAAAGTGTTCCAAATTGATACGGTCACCATACTTACCATAAAACAATCTTGATATTCCCATTAGAACCGCAAATGCCATCGGCCCTGCTAAGTCGCCGGCTGCCTTTGAAATTCCAAGACCTTTTTCTGCAAAAGCAGAGGCCCATTGACTTACTGCTTGCTCACTTGCTCCTGCACATATCATCATAATCAACAAAATCCAAAAAATTTTCATCCGAAACAATTCCTTTAATCCAAGTCCGGTATCTCCATCCTCAAGCAATGGTGCAATGGGAACCTTTGAAAAAACAAAAGCATTTCCAATTGGAATAACCGCCCAAATAATGGCTAATATTTTCCAGTTATCTATACCGACTACATAAAAGAACACGGTTGATATGAGTACAACTCCGGCGTGTCCCCAGCAATAAAAAAAAGAATGCACAGGCTCATTGCTTTTTTCCTTATTGTCGGATGGGCAAGCCTCAACAACTGGACTGACTAGGACTTCCAAAAGTCCACCACCTACCGCATAGATCATTACAGCAATCAAAATTCCAATAAAGGAAACTGGTAAAATCTCTGGTAAAACTGTAAGAAGGAATAATCCTGCCGCTGCTAGAACATGAGCTATAATCATTGATATCCGATATCCTATTTTATCAACAAATCTGACAGAAAGAAGATCAACCAGTAGCTGTATCCCAAAATTAAAAGTCACTAACAATGTAATTTTGGAAATTGGAATATGATAGCATTTCTGAAAAAAAAACAAAAAAAGCAGTGGGGTAAAATTATTAACGATAGCTTGTACAATATAACCTACAAAACAGGCTGTAATTGTCTTATTATATTGGCTTTTCATTTTGTCCCCCTCTAATAAATGTGATTATATCGCAAACTTTATATCTAGTCATTGTATAAAATCATATATTTATGGTACAATATAACAAATTTTATTATTTATGAGGAAATATAGCATGGAGACTTTTAAGATAACTACAGATGAAACACTACGAGAAACCATCCAGCATGGCAACAATCGTTATCCATTTGCATACTATCCTGATAATATTTGGAAATTTGACTTCCATCGCATTGACTGGCATTGGCATCATGAATTAGAATTTCTTTATATTGCTGAAGGTACTGCGCTCTGCCTTATAGGTACTTTCAACTTTATATCACTGGAAGAAATTCGGTTTCTTCCATTGCAGATTTTTCAAACAAGTTCCGGCTATTTCTGCCGGAAGTTTAGACAATATTATCATATGAGTCCAAATGAATACAGAAAAAGAAGAAAACAGAGAATAAATCCGCACCCGTTTCTTTCCCGTGATCAGTGTGTCCGTAACAACTGTAAACTCATGGTACTCACCTTCCACGACATTATCATAAATACTTGATGATACTTCTACATGGCAGCATAGCGCTCATCGGAAAGCTGTCCGAACACATGATCCTCGTAAATATGCTGAAGTAAGGTGTCCGCTTCTTTCTGCTGCGATATTCTCTCACCGTTCGATTCCCGTTCAGAAAGTTGGACGAGGTGTTCTACATAGGCATCGTGGTCAGCAGCTGCCAGCGCTGCGTGTTTCTGAATATCACCCAACAGCAACTCCGTCACCTGCTCCAACGTGATGTAATGCGAAGAACACTTTTTTCCGCCGTAACGCCGGCGCAGTCGAGCAGGACGGCATTCATTCATTTCGGGCCGCCGTCACAGGTTTTGCAATCGCCTTGCGGTAAATGATAAGGGAAATGACCGCGGCGATCACTTCCGTGACCCAAAACGCATTCCAGACGCCAACCGCGCCAAAAAACCTGCTGAGCTAAAAACGCAGCCGGTAGGATGACCACCACATACCGACAAATGGAAATCAGCAAGGAGGGCGTTCCTTTCCTCAGTCCCTCCAATGCGCCGGAAGAGGTAACAGAAACCGCCGAGGCGATAAACCCGGCCCCGATGATGCGCAGGGCGGTTTCCCCGGCCTGAATCGTCGCTTCTGTGTGGGTAAACAGCCCCATCAACTGGCCGGGAATCAGCAGGCATATCACTGTCCCAAGCACCATAATGATACCGCTCATGCACAAGACGATTTTATAAATCTGGCTGACCCGTTTGTGCTCCCCCGCGCCGTAGTTATAGCCGATCAGGGGGCGCATCCCCTGCACAATGCCATTCGCCGGCAGATAGATAAAGGTCTGCAATTTGTAATAGATTCCTAAAACCAGAATATACACTTCGGAATAGGCCACCAAAATCGCATTAAGCGCCGAAATCAAAAGAGATGGGAGCGCAAGATTCAAGGTTGCGGGAATGCCGATGGAGTACAGCTTTATTACCATCTTTTTGCTGAGCAAAATGTACTGCCTGCGGATATGCACGCGAATTGGCCGCACAAAATAAACGACCAGATAAATCGCAAGCGTCAGAGCCTGCCCGATGCCGGTTGCCAGTGCAGCGCCTTCAATCCCCATTTCCGGGAATGGGCCATAGCCAAAAAATCAGAACGGGGTCTAAGACAATGTTTGTTATACAACCACACATCAAGCTGATCATGGTTGTTTTCATGTTTCCTACAGCTTGGAATAGTTTCTCGAATGTAACACCAACAATGATAATCAATGTAAAAGCGAACGCAATAACAGAATAGTATAGTGGCTCAGTTGTCAAGACAAAAATCTGAGATTTTTATAATGAACTGATATGGTTTATAAGTTACAGAGAACATAGGGAAAGTAGTTGAACCTTCCCCAGTCCCATTTATGCTAAGCTACATATGGCAACAGCATTGCCGGATAGTAGCATTCAGCCGGTGTCTTATAATCAAGTGCAGAATGACGCCGCTCAAAGTTGTAAGTGTGGATATACTGTCCGATGGCAGTTCTGGCTTCTTTGATGTTATTGTATTGTGTCAGATAAGCTTCTTCATATTTGAAGCTGCGGAACCAACGCTCAATCATGATGTTATCTGCCCAGCGGCTTTTGCCATCCATGCTTTGCCGGATGCCGTTTACCTTTACAAAATCAATGTATTGCTGACTTGTAAACTGGCAACCCTGATCAGAATTCAATATCTGCGGTTTTGCTACCTTGAATGCCTTTTTTAAAGCATTAATGACCATTCTGGTATCAAGCGTATCATCTACTTCCCAGCCAACGATGCAACGACTGTGCCAATCAATAACAGCTGTCAAATATAGAAAACCTCGTTTGATGGAATATATGTAATGTCAATAGACCATGCCTGATTTGGCTTATCTATGATAGCATTACGGAGCAGATAAGGACATACCTTGGCCTGTTGCATACGCTTGGAAAGGTTCATCTTAGGATAGATTGGATAAATATCCATTTCATTCATGTAACGTCGTGTTTTTCGACGTCCCACATGATATCCTCTAGCCTTCAGCTGGGCGGACATTTGTCTTGCACCCCAGGATGGGTTATCTGTATGGAGATGATCGATAATCTCTTTACAAGCCAGTTCTTCATCGGATGTAGGCGTGCCTTTGTAATAAATACTTGTACGATTGATATCAAGCAGTTTTGCGCCGACAGAAGCCGGGATTTCTTTAGTCGTCAAAAGGTTTTGGACTAAACTTACTCTCGTAGTCTGGTCCACAAATTTCTTCAGATTTTTTTTTTGAGCCAGTCAACCTGCATGGTTAACTGACCAACCTTTTTGGCATACTCCGCCTTTTCCTTGCGTTCTTCAGCAAGCTTTTTCTTTGAGGTTATCCTCACGCTTGTCATCAAATACAGCAGAAGCATTGTCGAGGAATTCTTTTTTTCCAGTTGCGGAGCAGATTCGGCTGGATATTATTTTCAACAGCAAGGGTATTGAGATCTTTCTCACCCTTAAGTAGTTCGATTACAAGGTCTGATTTAAATTTGGCACTGAAATTTCTTCTTTGTCTGGACATTTTTATGAATCCTTTCTTTGTTACTGATTTTAGTATATCAGATTCATTAAAAACTGTCCGAAAAAGTGTCTTAATTTATGAGACCATTATATAGCGGACGCCAAGTTCAATCACTGTCTTGGATGAAGTGAACATTCCTAAAAAGCCGGCATCATTGTGATACCGCAGACTGTCATAACAGCGCCATGAATCACGGCAAGCACAAGTCCCTGCGTGGCGGCCTGATCCGCTTTTTCATGTTATCCCCAGCGCCCAAATGAAAGGCGATTACGGCGTTGATTCCAACGCCAAATCCAAAACAGCATTGATAAAATTTTGAACCGGGTAAACCAGTGATAATGCCGTCATAGCTTCCTCGCTGATCTGCGCGACGAAAAAGCTGTCGATAATGTTGTATAGAGAATTAACCAGCATGGATAAAACCATAGGCAGGGCCATGGATAAAATCAGCGGCAATACCGGTTTTTCTTTCATAAAATTATCGTTCATCATTTCTCCTCCTTGGAACATGTTATAAGATATTTTTGTGGCGATGCCATGCCATTATTACGAGAGCAATGAGCATAGTGGCGGTTTCCGCAACAGGAAATGCAAGCCAGATTCCGTTCAGTTGGAATAATTTGTCCAGACACCATAAGGCAGGAACAAGGAAAAGCAGTTGTCTGCATAATTGAATCGCCATGCTGGAACCTACTTTTTCTGTCGCCTGAAAATAGGTGGAAATCATGGTAGAGAGACCACAAAACAGATAGCTTGCCGCCATAATTCGCATAGCGGATATTCCAAAGGAGCGCATGGATTCCGACGCTGTAAATAATTCCAAAAGCTGCGCCGGAAAGAAGTTGACGGTCAATGTTCCCAGTATCATCATACCGGAGACCAAAGCGGTTCCGTATCGGAAAGCGGAGTGCAGCCTATCTCTGTTTCCCGCACCGTAGTTAAACCGCATAATAGGCAAACAACCCTGGATCAACCCGTTTACCGTCATGACAATCAACTGCTGCACCTTAAAATACGCACCGAAGAAAGCGATCGCCGTATCGGAATAGGCGACCAAAAAAAGATTGACGAAGGTCACCATAAACGAACTGAGGGCGTTCATGATAAAAGATGGCAGGCCAAGGGTGAAAATACGGCCAATCAGCCTCTTTTGCAAACGAAATCCTTTGATCTTTATCCGCACTTTCTGCTTTTTGCCCAGCAGCAAAGCAAATGCCAAAATCATGGACAGCAGATAGCCTGCAACGGTAGCTACCGCAGCGCCGCGGATTCCCATAGCCGGAAAAACACCAATACCAAAAATCAGAATGGGGTCGAGCACGAAGTTGACGACCACGCCCGCGATCTGGAACCACATGGGAGCGACCATGTTCCCGGTGGCCTGTATCATCTTCTGGATGGCGATATGCACCATATTGGGAATTTGCATGAAGGAGCACACACTCATATAGGCGATGCTCAGCTGATAAATTTCTTCATTATTGGTGAATGCCCGAAAATAGGGTTTCATAATCAGTAATGCCAGAAGATTGAGCAAAGCACCTATTCCAAATGCCAGCAACAATCCATGTGTGACGGTTGTATTTGCATCATCCTGCTTTTTTCTGTCCAAGATATCCTGCTATCAGCACATTCACGCCGACACCGATCCAGATAGACGCCGCATTCATCAGTGTTGTAATCGGGAATGACAGAGAAACAGCGGTCAGTGCATTCTCACTCAACCGCGCCACAAACGCGCTGTCTATCAGGTTATAGGAATATTGCAGGAACATGGAAATCAGCGGCGGTATCGACATTTGCCAGATGAGTTTTCCAACAGGAGCGACCGCCATTTTATTATTGGTCTGCATACTTTCCCTCCTCTCCACAAAGTGTCCGGCAGCTTCCATCCTCCGTTCTGCCAGATTTTCCAGGATGCAGACAACAAAAAGCCACACGGCTATCACAAGATAGCTGTGTGGCAAAAAGATGACCGAATCCGGAAAAGTCCACTCAAATTTTACGCTCAATATTATAGCATTCTTTCGGGAGGCTGTCAAGCATTAATCATTACGGAATTGTGGCGTGCTTCTTAACTTAAAAAATTAGCAAAAAAGGGCAGAAGCAAGGTCTAATCATAAATTTATTCTATACCTTTTGCTTATTAGGGTATATAGGATAAATGCTTTTCCCTTTGCTGTAAGGAAATACACACCTTCTTCATCATATCTATGATTCTTGTCTGAGGATGTCCATCTGAACCTATCGCTGCAACTGTTGTTGAATGAATTTCATCCACCAGAAGTTTGAGATAATCCATTTTTGTCATTTCAAAGTCTCTCCTTTCAGTATAGGTGTAAGTTTTTTATATATCATCATGTCAATTAAAACAGCCCGCAGGACGGGATTTCCTGCGGGACTTGTTTTATCTTTTGCCCACAGACTGTAATTTTTTTTGTTGATTACCTATTATTAAAATTCATAAGGTGGATTTCCAGAGAAATCTGCGATTACACCATGAGGATTTTCAAGATAGAATACCTCAAAAATAGGATTATCTGCTGTCTGGTACTGTCCCCTAACGATAGGATTATTCATGCATCCTTCCTTTACGCTCTTGTTGTCCTCAAATACTGCTTTGCCATGAAGACGAATCCATGCGTATTCAGATGAAGAAACAGAAACTTCTACCTCAGGATTTGCTAACATATAAATGCACTTATAGGGGCGGTTTCAACCTTGGTACTATTCTTTTTACTGAACGGTATAAAGAAAACAGACAGACGCTTAATAAAAAGGAAAGTATTGTGGAGACTGTTTCCAATGTTACGGTATCTGTACTGACTTCCGGAATTACAATGGCAACAGTTGGAACTCTGCTTGAGTTATTTCTACCCATAGACTATTGTCACAGCTTGGCTATTTTCTTGGAAGAGGAACTCGCCGTTCTGGTCTCGGATACGGTTGCCGTCCTCGTCCAGCTCATACACCCGGCAAGAGATCAAAGAAGTAAAAGAACAGATCACATTTATGAAAATGTATGGAACCATACAGAAAATTACGGAGATGAATTGATGAATTATGGATTGATCACATCCAAACCTTCATATTGAATAATGACCCCTTCTCTTTGGTAAAAAGAAATTGGATATATAACGATAGCCCCTTATATTTTCGGAAATCGGAAAATAAAACTCGTTCCGATATCTTCGATACTTTCGACGTGAATGGTTCCATTGTGGAGGTTTACAATCCAGCGCACCATAGAAAGACCGAGAGCGGTACCGCCATTTTCTCGTGGCAGAACTTTCTTAATTTCTAAAATCGCCCCATCATCAACAAAAATACTTCACTACTCATGGCTTGTTGCCACCTTCATACAGCCTACACATTTATCATAATCTATAACAGGATACCATCCTTTGCTCATTATATTACCTCCAATATTTTTTCTTACAAGAGACATCCATAAGACAGATATATACATCAGTCCTTAGTGAGTAATTTAAGAAGTGAACAGAACATAAATGTCATTTAAGTTATAGAAAAAAAGCCAATAAAAGAGACGGTGGATTGGCTCCACCGCCCGTTACTTTCATTTGTGTATTTTTTTGCTATTTATCATTTGTAAACAATCTATACACTAAACCTGGAGTAAACATAGCCGCAATTAGAATACATAACACTCCAAATACTGTAGATTCTGCTTCATCGATTATAAAAAAAGAAGGTTTATAAACAACTAGCAAAATCCCACACACTAACCAAAATGCAATGAAAAGAAATAACAACAACTCATCTTTTGCTGTAGACTTATCATTATGGAACAAACTAAATTTCATACTCAATCCTCCCTTTATATATTTTAGTCATTGTCTTCGAACTGAATACATACTGCACATGGTTCGTAGTTTCCTGACTCAAATTCTTCCTTAGACAATTTCTTAACTTCTTTTTTTTCATTATCCGCATAACTAATTCAACTCTTCATTAATAAATACTAGCCTACATTTCTCATCTATCAACTATCCACACCCGACTTAACTGATTTAATCGCATCTGCGATTTCTTTATCTTGTTCTGTAATATTGATAAAACGACGTCCATCAAATGCTTTAATCACAGCATCCCCTGACATTTTATTACAACGCGCATATTCAAGCATAATAACTGTTTCTATTGCGTGAAGTGCTTGTTCATCTAGCTTATCTTTTACATCATCAAGTAAAAATCCTGACAAATCAGTTGCATTCTTCTCTTTAAGTACAGACTCAGAAGAGCCAAATAGCATATATGGAAAAATTCCTGTATCCCTTATTATTCTATGCGTCTGCTCATTATTATCAAATATTAGAATAAGTGACAAATACGTACCCCAAGACATCGTTCTTTTCTTCGTCTCTAATGTTGAATATGTCTGACGTGAAATTCCTATTAATTTACTCAACTCGTCCTGTGATAAACCAAGTTTAGTTCTCAAAAAATCAATTCATCTGTTAGTTTTGTAATAAGTACTTCCTTTGCATTTTCTGTAATATCAAAATCATTAAAATCCTTTACCATAGAACACCTAATCCTATAAACAAAAAACATTACCAAAGTACCACTTTACATATCTCATTTCTGAAGGTCCCATTTCTGAATATATTATATTTCATGTCACTTTTTTTGTCAACATGTCGCAATATAAAACAAAGATATGTCAAATTGTTTGACATATCTTTCAAAATAATGTAGTATATAGTAATGTAGGTATATAGTATTAATCTATATCATATATGAAAGGAAATCTAATATGATTAGTGTACCAATGAAGTCATCCGGTGCCGTCAACAGTCAAACTGTCATGGCTATAAATCAGCAAAATATTCAGGGACCAAAAACATCACAAAATGTAAAATCTTTGAACTATATGAAATCAAATCAATCCTCAGGAGTAACTGCGCCTTCTCCTAATAATACTTCTATTAGTAATCATACTATTTCAAATTCTACACAGACTTCTTCGATGCCACAAACTAAACCTATTTCAATAAAAACAATCCCAGCCTTAATAAACCCTGTTCAAAAAGGACAAAAAATAGCAATTGAAAATCAAGGAAAGCTTTCTAAAGTTTATGCAAAGTTAGGTTGGAATGTTACTAATTCCAATTGCGATGTTGATGTATCAGCTTTTATGCTAAATAATTCAGGCTGGGTAATAGGCGATTCTTGGTTTGTATTTTACGGACAAGAAACCAGTCCTGACAATAGCACACATTTTTCAATCGACAATGGACAAGATCGAGAAGTTATTACTATTGATTTTAACAAGTTAAATTCTAATGTATCTAAAATAGTTTTTGTATTAACAATCAATGAAGCTCTTGAAAAACACTTGAATTTCAGCATGTTAAACGATGCATATATCAGAATAATGAATGATTCTAACCAAGAATTAGTAAGTTTCAAAATGGATGAGTATTATTCAAACGTCACGTCCATGATGATTGGCGAAATATATCAGCATAACGGTGCTTGGAAATTTGCTGCAATTGGAAATGGTGTTGCAAAGGATCTCGCTGGTCTTTGCGAATACTATGGTGTACAGGTAATATAGCCTAAATAATAGGAGGAATCTAAATAATGTTAACATTTGAAACGGTAAACGAATTAACCTTTAAAGGTGACATGTTCTGGAAGCGATACTCTCTTCGTAAAAGCTGGAGCTTTCATCGCTGGCGATAATGCAGGAGTAAAGAATTATAAGTTTGAAAAGGTTCTACTTGGACCTCAAAACAACATCGGCCAGGCTTTACTAGGGCAATTAGCAAGGCGTGTGACAGGTGAAAACCTTCCTCTTATGAAGGTAAATCTAAATGGTGACTCTGTTACATACTATGCTAATTATGGCCAGCATATTGTTATTTATCACCTCCAGCAAGGTGAGACCATTTCTGTTGAATCAGAGAACATTTTAGCATTTACTCAAGACTGCGATTACAGTGTCAGATTTATTGGTGTTGGTGTTCTATCTCAAAAAGGATTAGCTACATCAACATTAACGGCAAGGGGGGGAAATGCTTACGTCGCTGTATTATCTGATGGAAATCCTATCGTTCTCAGCAATGTTGGTACTAACAACACTATCTCTGTAGATCCAGATGCTGTTATTTGTTGGGTAGGCAATGGTCATTGCGATCCAAATGTTACAGCTGATGTATCTTGGAAAACATTTATAGGTCAAACTTCCGGTGAATCTTATCAATTCGAATGGCACGCCGGAGCAAATGTAACTGTAATTATTCAGCCTTCTGAAAGAAGCGGTGGAATTAGAGTAGGCATAGATTAAGAAGTAGAAGGGTTTTATTATGATCTTTACACGAGGGATCTATAAATCTGAAAGGCGGAACAAAATTAACTATTTGCTCCGCCTTATTTTTAAGCACTCTTCAAGCAATTCCTCTGAGAAAACTGCATTTCCTGCCATTTCTTTGGCTTTACATACTAAATCATATTTTTCAACAAATCCATTTGGAACAATTCCAAAATCAGCTTCATTCACCATTGTAATATCAAATTCACTATCTCCAGCAGCAATGATGTAATCAATATCCAATAGCTTTCTAAGTCTTTTTAAGGCCATGCCTTTGCTTAGATTAACTGGCACAACATATACTTTTTTCACCATTGTTAAATACATTCACCTTGGAGCAATCTAATTGTTGCTTCAATTCATTTACAACATCTCCCGGATTATTACACTTTGTAAATACAAACAATTTTTCAATAAATCTGAGTTCAAATTTTCTTCTCTCGTCCTTTTCAAGTACAAGAAGTGATTTTTCTATATCTTCTATGCTCTCTTCTATAAGCTTCAATGACTCTTCATACCAATCAGCATCACTCTTGCCTTGTTTTATTAATAATCCCCCATTACATACAAGTGCATATTCAAATGCCCCTATCCCTAAATCAATTCGATCATACTGTTCCTTTGTTCTTGTTGATGTCGGAATGATAATAATATTATTTTTTATTTCCCGCAACAAATCATATGTCTTATCGGTAATAAAAATATCTCTCTTCCTTGATATAATTCGACATTTCTTTTTCTATCTCCAATGTCATGCTTATATGAATAAATAATTGTATTATCCAAGTCTGTACAAAATACTACCATAATTTCTCCTAACAAAAAGGGTGTGATACAAGTACTGCACCACACCCACCCTTATTCATAAAATACTATTTTGAAACAATAGCTTTTCTAACAAGATCTACTGGAATAATGAGTATTGCTAATACCATAGATACTAATAATGTCTTTGCATCAAGCATCGTGGTATTAAATACTTTTCCACCCACTTCAATAATTACTGTCTGAGGAATGAAAATAGCACCCATTACACGCACAAAGTTTATATTCTCTCCGATATGCTCAAAGAGATTGAATTTCTCTGATCTAGTATTCAAACTATTAAAGATAATAGAGTAAATAAAGAATGCAAACATAAATGTTTTTTGTATAACTCTGGATCTGAACATCCTTCTGGTGTTACAAAACTTGTAATTCCTGCAATATTTTCAAGGATCAAAATCGAGCCTAAAGTAATAAAGATTGAGCTTGTTCCAATTGCAGACTTAATGTATGAAGTCAAAATGTTATCTGTTCTCTTAGCTGGCTGATCCTTCATATAACGATCAAGAATTGGTTCACCACCAAATGCCATAGCAGCTAAAGTATCCATAATCAAGTTAATCCAAAGAATCTGTACAATTGAGAATGGTTCTGTCCATCCGAGGATAGGAGCAATAATATTCATTAACAATGTACTAATGTTTACTGTAAGCTGGAAAATAAGGAATTTTCCAACCGATTTAGCCATCGTTCTACTGTTAAGAACACAGTCCTTGATTGATGTTAAACTATTATTAAGAATAACAACGTCACCAGCTTCCTGAGCAACCGCTGTACCGTCTCCCATAGCAAAACCGATATCAGCCTGTTTAAGCGCTGGAGCATCGTTTACACCATCACCTGTCATACCACAAACATTGTCAAGTTGCTGTGATATAGAAACAAGTCTCTTCTTATCTAATGGTTTAGCTCTGCTTACTACCTTAAGATTAGGAAGAACCTTTTGAGTTCTTCATCTGACATTTTCTCAAGCTGGTCATGAGTAAGAACCACATCCTTCTTTTCATCCTTAAGAATACCGGCTTCCTTTGCAATAGCAAACGCAGTTTCTTCTGCATCACCCGTTACCATTACAACCTGAATTCCTGCACTATTTAAAATCTGAACTGTCTCAATAGCATCTGTTCTTACATTATCTCTTAAACATAACACAGCCATAAGAACTGTTTTTCCATCACTAATTTTTGCAACAGAAAGTAGCTTCATTGTTCTCTTAGCCTCAACAAGCATCTGTTCTTCAACTTTCTTCTTATCTTCAGCTGAAAACTCTCTTTCTTCTCCATCTGGAAGCATATAATGTGTTACATCTTCAAGAATATTTTCTGTAGCACCTTTCCAATAAACTAAGCCATTCTTAAGTTTTACTGTTGCACATTTCTTTTCAGAATCAAAACCGCTAATCTCTTCAACTTTTTCATGATCATTTTTGAATCATCATATCCATTTGCAATAGCATATGAAAGAAGAGCTCTATCCATATTATTACTTCCGATAGCTTTGCCTTCAGAAGAAATCTTAGCAAGGTTATTAAGAGTAATTGCTTCAACAAACTCTCTGTTCTGAATATTGTTTACGATGTTTCCATCACCAGTAATAAACTCCACAAGTGATAAATTACCTTGTGTAATAGTTCCAGTTTTATCGCTAAAAAGCACATTCATGTATGCTGAATCAGAGAAAGCAGCTTTATGACTTACAAGAATATTCTTTTTATACATTGACTCTGTATTCATTGACTGAACAAGGCTATTCATCATAGGTAGTCCTTCTGGAACTGCCATGATAACAATTGAGGCCATTAGCATTACTGCTTCTGCAATAAGTAATAATACAGAGACAACTAAAATTGCCTGATTAGCTCTCATAAGAGATAATACTACATGGAGGACACCAGCAATTGCTGCAGCTGAAACTCCAAGCTTTCCAATACCAGCAGCTACGACTTCAAGTTTAAGACTAGAGGTATCTTTTCTTTCTTCCTCTTCATCATCATCGGTTAATGCTTTATTAATCTTTCCAAGCTCGGAATCATCACCAATTACTGTTGCAACCATGTAACCTTCGCCAGATGTAACAACTGAACCCATGAAGATTTTACAAGCAGAAGCATAATCTGTTGACTCTGCTTCTTCCATTGTTGTTGTTGCGCTCTTGGTCTCATCTCTTGACTCACCATTTAATGCTGCCTGTGATACCTTAATCTTTCCTTCAAACAACAAACCATCTACTGGTACCTTATCTCCAGCCTGAACAAGAATTGTATCCCCTTTAACAATTTCACTTGTAAGGATATTTACAAGCTTTCCATTTCTCATCACCTTGGCAAATGTCTTACTATACTCTTCTTGTAAAGCTTCACTTCTTGAACTGTTTCTGTATTCTGATAGAGTACTGAATCCAGTTGCAAGAGCAATTGCCACAATAATACTAATAATCTCAACTACATCATTTCCACCAGATAACGCTGGTACAAATACACCTAATACTGCAAGGACAATTTTAAGTACTAATGCAGCACACAAAACTTTAATCCATATATCATCGAATGCTCCGAGGAACATTGACCATAAGGACTCTGCTTCCTTTTTAGCTAATTCGTTTGTACCGAACTTCGCCTTACTGTCATTAACTTGAGAATCAGATAATCCTCTCATTAAAACATCTTTTTTCATATCACTCATACTTCGAATGACCTCCTGCTTATAGTTAGTATAAAAAGAGAAACTACATTTGATAGCTCCTCTCTTTACTGAAATTAATATCTAAGTACTATACGTATCTTCTGCAAAGTTCTGAAAGCCCTGGATCTGTTGTTCCCTGACCAATTGCACTGAATTTCCACTCACCATTGTGTCTGTATACTTCACCAAATATCATAGCGGTCATTCCTGAATAATTATCAGTCAAATTGTACTTACACATTTCATTGTTATTCCTAGCATCTACCAAACGAATGAATGCATTCTGAATCAGTCCAAAATGCTGTCTTCTCTGAACAGCTTGATAAATATTAACTACAATAACGATCTTGTCATAATCTGCTGGAACTCTTGATAAGTCGATTACAATCTGTTCATCATCTCCATCACCAGCTCCTGTAAGGTTATCACCTTGGTGATTAACAGTTCCAGACTTGTGTTTTAGATTACCAAAATATACTACGTCATCCTTATCGACAAACTTGCCATTCTTTAACATAATCGCTGACGCATCACAGTCTATTTCCTGCTGAGAAGAACCAAATAACCCTCTGAGAAGGCCTCCTCCTGACTGCTGAACTTCATCCCATCCTAATCCAACGATAATCTTTGCCAATCCAGCATTATCCTTTGTAAGACTTACTTTTTGGCCTTTTGCAAACTAACGCCCATTCCATTCCTCCTATTTTCTTCCGGCTTTCCAAGACATTCCCCAATTAAATGCTTTATCTAATGCTTGATGTCCTTGGTAAAACTGTACTATTTTTTCAACACTAAATGTTTGATCATTCTGATTTTCAAACAGTGCTAGTCCGCACATTATATTTGACGAATTAAACGTATCCATCTTTACAATAATGTCCTCAGCGCCTGGATATTTAATAGTTACAATAGCATCTGCTTGTTGCCAGTTTGCTACTCCTTCATAAATAAATGTATAAACCAAAATTCGCTTAAACTCTGAAAGCTTATTTCCATTAATACGAAGGTTTTCTCCTGCAGCGGCTGCACCTGTTCTATCATCTCCATCTAATGATATATATGGAGCCTGATTCAAATTACCAAAAGAGTTTCCTAGTGCTTGAACCGCGCCTTTTTGTCCATTCTTTAATTCATATAAACATCCAAGGTCAAGGTCAATCCCCTGATTGCCTCCAAGCAGACTTGAAAGGAAACCCTGTTTTGCAGGTCTGGAGTTCCAGTTAAGATTTACCAGAATTTCTCCAAGACCTGCAGATGATTTTTTTTCAAGACTTACTTTTTGGCCCTTTTTTGTAAATTAATAGCCATAAGTAATATCCCCTTATTCTACATCAACACCATAATTGTTACACAAAGCAGCTAATCCACCCTGATATCCGCTTCCAATAGCGTTGAACTTCCACTCATCGCCATGTTTATAAAGCTCTCCAAATACAGCTGCAGTTTCGATAGAGAAATCTTCTCCTAAATCATATCTTAAAAGTTCTTCTCCATTTTCTTCGTTAAAAATTCTAACAAAAGCATTCGAAACTTGACCAAAATTCTGATGTCTAGCCTCTGCCTCATAATAGTTACTGTAAATGCAATCTTTGTGATATTGGCAGGAATCTTTGACAAATCGATCTTAATCTGCTCATCATCTCCGTCTCCAGCACCTGTAAGGTTATCACCTAAATGCTGGACACTTCCTGATGGGTGAGTAAGATTACCAAAGAACACAAAATCCTTCTGATCTGATACTTTTCCTGAATCTGTTAAACAAAAAGCAGCTCCATCTAAATCAAAATCTCCACCTGTATCGAATGCATTTACATCCCATCCAATACCAACAACAACATTTTTAAGTCCTGGATTTCCTTTTGTTAAGCTTACTTTCTGCCCTTTCTGAAGACTTACTGGCATATGCTACACCCCCTTATGCTACATCGATTCCATAATAACCACAAAGCGCAGCAAGTCCACCCTGGAATCCACTACCAATTGCATTGAACTTCCACTCTCCATTGTTTCTATAAAGCTCACCAACTACAACTGCTGTCTCAATTGAGAAATCCTCTCCTAAGTCATATCTGATTAACTCTGCATTAGTAGCCTCATCAACTAAACGAATGAAAGCATTTGAAACCTGACCAAAATTCTGATGTCTTGTTTCTGCATCGTAAATTGTTACTGTAAATGCAATCTTTTCAATATTGGCAGGAACCTTTGAAAGATCAATCTGAACCTGCTCATCATCTCCATCACCTTCACCTGTAAGGTTATCACCCATATGGTTAACTGAACCACTAGCATGCTTTAAGTTGCCATAGAATACAAACTCTTTGTCTGTTGGGCACTTTCCATCTGCTCCAAGCATAAATGCAGCTGCATCAAGGTCAAAGTCAACACCTGAATCAAATGCATTAACGTCCCAACCAAGTCCTACCATGATGTTCTTGAGTCCAGGATTTCCCTTTGTTAAATCAACCTTCTGTCCTTTTGATAAATTAATTGGCATTGTAGTAACCCTCCTTAAATAATTTTTGTTTTTATGTTTTTGTTACTTACTACATACTACTTTTTTGCAGGTGGCATATGATACTGCTTCTGGAAATCCTGCTTGATAGCCTCAAGTCTAACCTGATCCTCTTGGCGTTTCTTTCTAGCATCCTCTTCAATTCTCCTAGTCTCTTCAATACCGGAAGTAATTGTTCTCCATGTTGTTTCAAGAGTCTCAATCTGAATTGAGCTGCCAGAAGCAAGTTTAGCTGTCTGCTTAGAAATTTCCATATTGTTCTGAGCATTCTTAATAAGCATCTCATTTGTCTTCTTATCAAGAGCTGCCATAGATTCTGCCTGAATCTTCTGTCTCTTAAGTAAGATAGCCTGCGCCAGTGCCTGCTTAAATACTGGCAATGTAATAATAAATGCTGAGTTAATCTTTCTTACAAGGTTATAATTTGAGAATTCCATTGTTTTAATCATTGGAATAGACTGCATTGCAACATTCTCTGCCGTTCTCAAATCCTGAGTTCTCTGTTCCATCATCAACAAAGCTTGATTTAAAGCTGTTAATTCAAACTGAATTGACTGATCTCCTGTTGACTCCATATCCTGCTGTCTCTGGGCAATGTAAGCTTCTATTTCTTTACAAGCTTGCTCACCAGCCAAGATATATTTAACAAGTTCATGATAATAGTTTACATTTGCATCAAACATTGTAGAAAGTTTTCTGTTTGACTGCTTAATTTCTGATTCGTATCCTTTTAACTGAACATATATCTTGTCAACTTCCTCACCCATTGTATGGTACTTGGCAAGAATCTTATCCAACTGTTTTTGAGATTTCCGAAAAGTTTTCCAAAAGCCCCGGATTATCCTTAATCTCGTCTATATCAAACTGTTCCATGATTTTTGCCAAAGCTTTCATCATTTCACTTGTTTCGTCAAGCTGTGACATATTCATGCTATTCAAAACAACGTCTGATGCCTTTGAAATTTCGTCAGCAACTTCTGCTCCGAAAGATACAATAGTATCCAGATTATGAATTTCAATTGTACTCACAATACGATCAACCTCTTCAGAATTCACTAATTCCTGGTTCATCTGTTGTCTGTCAGCTACAATATCATATTGCTCTACCACTGCAATTTCATTTTTATCAGTTTGTCCCGCAGTGGCTGTCACAGTTGTCATAGCTGGCTTGCTAAAATCAAGTCCCATATTACTTCCTCCATTTATTTTAATTTTTTTATTCTGGTACATACATCAAATCATAATCGATTTCATACCAATCCATGCTTTGAAAATATTCATTATTCTTGATATCATCCACCCCCAAATAATCGTTCCTTCCATGTTGTTTTTTTTTCTCCCCTACAACACTATTAAAATCAGGGACTTGCATATCGTATTTATATTCTCCTATTTGATGTTCCTCCATTAATGTTTTGTTAAAATGCTTTTCAATGCTCTGATACCCTGTTGGTACAAAAAATATTATGTCAAATCCAATCAAATTCAAAAAAGCAATTAATATTGAATCCTCAAGTGAAATCACACTTTCTCCAGTATTGATATACACTATCTTTGGATTTTTTTGGTAAAATCAAACTTTTGAATCATTCTAACAATATCTTTTGGCAAGTTCAGAACTTGAGCTATTACAGTATATTCAGTGCCATTTTCACCAATCCCTTTAATAAGTTTTTGCTCAATTAAACTTTGTAATTTATCAAGCATAAACTCCTGCATATCCTCTCGCAATATTTCATACGGATATTTAGGATGATTCTTTATTTTATTCTTTTGAAGTTTTCCGTTTTTGTAAAACTCTGCAGCATAAGCTTTCATCGGATTTGCTGCAGTAGAAGAAATATATGGCACATTCTTTATCAATATTGTATCATCCGTTATCAATTCCTTTATTGACACCCAATACGGAGCAACTAGTCCATCCTTTACACCAGATACCTTCGCGAAAATAACGGGTATATTAACAACTCCATCTACAGTACTGAAACCCGGACGATATTTAAGTTCTTGATCCCAAAGAATCCTGATTTCTTCGTACATTGTTTGAAGATTTATTACATTCGCCTTACCATACTGTTGATTTCTGTACATTCCTGTATCCTGATACATTAAAGTATCCAAATCTCTCTCTGCATGATATGCAACAGTTCCAATCTTCACAGGTGAATTGTCTTCTGGAAATCTGTTTATCGATAAACTTTCCGTATAATTCACTTCATATAATAGCTTATCTTGTAAACAACATTTCGTGTTAAGGTTTGGACATAAAATCAAAACGTCTATCGGCAATCTTCCTAAGAAGCTTATAAACATTGCTTCATTCTCATTTTTACATCCGCCCATATATACAAAACAAGCTACATCACTATTCTTCCAATTTGAGAATAATTCTGACATATATCGCTTCAGCCAACAAAGCAAATATACTGTCTTATTCGTCAGTCTATTAAGATTCCCCGCTTCCTTCTTGGATTCTGCTAATACAATATCAACAAAAGCTTTGTGCATAATCCTCTGAAGTTCAACATTAGCTGTATACTTTATATTGCTCGACAAATCCAAAACAAGCTGATCAAGTTTTGCATAATTTGACCTCTTTATCCCAGCAATTTCTTCTGGTGTGGGTTTTGGTATCTCCTCATTTACAATTACAAGTTTACGTTTTGAATTCCTAATTTCCTGCTGAAATTGAAATAATTCATTTGCATACGTCAACTTATCTTCTGCACCGTTAATTCTGCAAAAACAATTATAGAAGAACTTGTTGTCATTGCCACGTAGCGCTATACTCGTCCTAATATCATCAAGACCTTTTCCCTTTATCCATGCATTTGTACAATTTGCAATGTTTGGTTTTGTGCCATACAGCCTCTGATTATTTATTTCATTTTGAAGTTCTTCTCTCACTTTTTTCAGCGAGAAGCCCTCCGGAAATGACTGCAGACCTGACATCTGCAAATTATCTGAAAGTACAGAATTTGGATCAACTTTTAAATATCCTTGATCCCCTTGATATTGCAACATAACAACATCGCATCCTGCATTTGACAATATAGAAATCAGCATTAATTCATAATTACTGACATTGCCTTCATATAATATTTTAGGGATGTTGTTCTCCCCCAATTGGTTAACAATACGTTCAAACTTATAATAAAGCCAGCACATAAACTTGATGTATGCATTTTTTTAACATATTCTCTGTTTTACCAGCTTTTCGCATTGTATCAAGCGAATCATATATAGAAGCAGAAACATTCTGCCGTTGAAAATCATTCATTCTCGGCAACCACTTCTTTAAGCTTGTGGAAATGAATTCAATGCTCATTTGAAAATTCATTCCCATTATTTCACCATAATATGCAAGATTTTTTTCATCAGGATTAGGAATTTTTCCTTCAATGACAACTCCGGTTCTTCTTGCAACATCATAGTATTTTTTTATAAATTCACTTATTTCTTCTGAATAACCGTTAATCCGATAAAAATAAACCCCTTTATTCTGTCTACTATTTAAATCAACAAAATAATCTCCAAGGCTTTGAATCTTTTTGTGCTCCAACATACAGTATTCTCACCTTCAGTATCTATTCATTTTGTTCTTGTTCATTACAAAGCCAAGCCCTGAACCTACTGCTCCTCCTAAAATATGTGTAAGGTTTGAAACATTATCCTGAATAAATATTCCATCATATACCTGTTCACCTATATACAATATAGCAACAAGTAGGAATGTAACTGGAACTTTGCCCTCTTTAAAACTAGTAAATGAAGCAAGTAAAATCAATGCAAAAACAACACCACTTGCTCCAAGTAATTGTGTGTGTGGAAAGAATATAAAATTAACAATTCCTGTTACTAATGCCGTCGCAAGAATAACAAACAGCATATTAGAAGAACCATACTTTTCTTCTAGCAATGGTCCCACCACAAGAATCATCATAATATTACCTATAAAATGTTCCCATCCTGCATGCCCTAATACATGCCCAAAAAATCTTAAGTATGTTAACGGGCTTAATAAAGAGGATCTGTAAACGCTAAATAAAAGAGATGTAGAAGTGCCTCCAGTCACCTTATCAATTACTAACACTGCAAAACAGGCAATTGTAAAACCTAAGATTACCGGAGAGTTAAAAGATAATTGTAACTTTTTGCCATTACTCATTGTTAATCCTCTCATTCATTATGAATTCTGCATAAAAAAAAATTTTACCATATTCCTATACACTAATCAAGATAAATATGCTGAATATTTGACATTTTGTAACAGAATTAGACATTAATTGTCATTCTACGATCTAAATCCAGTAGTAAACATACGAATATTTTCATAACCAATAGCTAAATTTATATTTTGTCCGCTATCAATTCCTGCAGTACTTATTCCAATTACTTCTCCATACATATTTAATACTGCCCTCCTGAACTTCCATGAGATATAGGCGCAGTAAACTGAATCATATCCACGTCATTAATATTTCTGAACCCTGATATAATTCCATCCGAAACAGAATTGAATAATCCCAAAGGACTTCCAATTGCAACTACTTTTTGTCCTCGCACTAGTTTCTTTTTACCGTCATAAATCGGAATGGGATTAAGAACTCTATTTATTCTAATAACAGCAAGATCTGTAATTGAATTGTATTTTATAACCTCTGTGGTTGTATATACTTCTTCATCATCCTCGATACGAACAGAATAAAATCTTCCTCCTGAAGCAACATGATTATTTGTTAATATGAATCCATTTTTTCCAATCATGATGCCAGAACCCGTACCAATTATATCGCCATCCATATCATGAACAGCAATTAACACAACAGAAGAAGCTAGCTGCGCAAGTTGTTCAAAACTCTTTTCCTCTTTTTATACTTGTGCTAGCCTTTATAGGTATGGTGCTGGTTTGCTGTGTTATATCAGCCATTGTGTTTGTTTTAGGTACGGAAGCTGAAGATACTTGCTTTGTTCTTCCCGGTCTTTCAGGAATAATTACTTTTTTATTTTGTTGCTCAGCATTTATATCACTAGGAGAAACAACTTTTTTCTGTTGCTTTTCAGGCTCTTTTTTCACATATGGTTCAATGGCTGAAATCCCTTTTTCGCCCATTTTTATTTCAAGCGAAAATCGTAACATATCTGATGCAGCCTCAACATCAAATCGATTTTGGATCAGAAACACATCACATCCAAGATATGTAAGCATTTGATAGAATAGGTATTCTTGCTCTTTAACCACATTATCGGATATAACCTTTATGCTTGACTTTTCATTCCACTGAGTAAATAATTCACTCACTGTAGTATCAAGCCAATATAACAATTTCACCGTAAAATTTTTTAAGATTGACGTACTTACACCATTCCTATTTTTTTTATACTCATCAACAACAATATTGATTGCATTTGATAAGGTCTGTTGAAAAGGAATTCCCACTGTAATGTTCTTGAGTAGCAACCCTGTGCCGCTAAGAAGCTGATCATAGGACGATGAATAATAATTAGCCTCGTCAATATTTCTCAGTTGAGGAAGTTTACTAAGCCTTTTATATTTGATCCTATTCTGACTCATTTCCAATTCCATTTGTCTGTCTACTTTTTCAAGAATTGCATGTAACTATTCAGAACCACCCTTATTCAAAGATGAAATTAGGGTGACCTGAGATCGCATTTTTGATTGCTTCGTAAGCATTGTACCCCTGCTTATGTGCCGTACCAACGTAGGACATGATTTTTAGATAATCTCTGGCACCTTCCTCAGTTCGGAAGCATCCGGATACTTTTGTTTTCACCTTTATCATCCGCAGGTCTCGTTCTGCCTGGTTGTTATCAAACGGGACATTGAAGTTATGGATAAAAAGACAGACTGAGGCCTTGTAATTTGCAAGGCGTTCTACCAGGGCAAGGATTTTTCCTTTTTTCTTCCGACCACGTTTTTTCTCTGTGGTTTCGGGAAGTGGATTTTCCTTCCGAGCCTGTCCGATAAGTTCATCATACTTTTTATCGAACTTATGATAGTGATAATAGCTCAGAAAGTCCTTACCTTTCTCTACAGCTTTGTCTTTGACCTTTTTCATTTCCAGTAAAAGGTCTATAAATGCAGATGCCCACTTCTGTTCAGGATGATTTTCATCAATCCCCGTTAATTCACGGAGAAGATGAGCACAGCAGACTGCATGCTGAATATCCGGATAATTCCAGTAAGAAGCCCAGCAGTCATGCATGGCAATCCCTTTGAATTCCGGGAGAACACCGCATTGTTCCATGCCCGCATTTCCACGTTTGGGACTGATATCAAGATAGGTGTATTCACAGTTTGAGGCATCATGAACCCACCAGAGTTTTTTATCCACTCTGGTTCCTGTTTCATCGAAATGTCCAAGTGCGGAACCGATCATTTTATTCTTGATCTTACCTATTGTTTCACTCAGACTGTCAGCGCATCTTTTTTACCATGCTGCTGATTGTTCCTGTTGCAATCTGAATGTTAAATACTCCGGAAAGGTTTTCATGGGTGCGTTTGATGCTGACTGCACCTACGGTATTCAACGCAACAGCTAATGACTGAAGGTTCTCACCATACTGTACGGCTGCTTTTACGTCAGAAGGGAAAGAACCTCTGCGTGTATCTCCGTGCAACATACAGATTGGAAGTTCCAGAACCTGATGTTCTGTTACATTTACTTTAACAACTGCATCGATAACATGGCGTTTCTCCGCAATGCATGCAGTGCCCTTGCATATCTGGTAATGTCGGCATCCTTTACATGCGGATGGCATATGTATGACGATTTCATCTGGAGCTGTTATTACCGCTAAATGTGTCCCCTGATGTCCGTCCTGTCCACCAACCTTTTTTCCGGATGGTTTGCGGAGACTCTTAGGAGCAGGTTTTTTATAGCCATCACTTGAAGGTGGTTTGGAACTGTTTTTGGAGTTTTTATTAAGCTGTTCCTTCAGTTCCTGTATTGTCTGATTGAGCTGAACGATTAACTGTGTTTGAGTATTGATTGTAGCATTCAAGGAATCTACAGTTGATGTTAAGGAATTAACCTGCTGTAATAACTGCTTGATCATTTCATCTTTTGTCAATCAGACCACCTTCTTCCGTTAAGATTTGATACATCTATTTTAACGGAAAATGTGCTAAAAAGCGAATTGTAAAGTTTGGATGTACTGTCAAAATGACGGTGGATAAACAGTAAAAATCAGAAAATAACTGCCGATAACACTCAGATAAAATCCACAAATAAAACGTTATCTGGCTGTAATCAAGGCCTTATTGTTTAGTAATTCACAGACAAAAAGTATTTGGCAGTCACATTGAAAAGTTATCCACTTTTCGCAATAAAGCAATGATAAAACAGAAATTATATTTCATTTTACCTTCCAAAGATTTTTTATTCGTGTAAGAAACTCTGAACAAATTGAGCGCTTAACCAAAGCTTTCAAAGAAGGCATAGAGATAATAACAGGCTTTATTATTCCAAAATTCAATTCCGACAATGCAACTGAATATATTAATCAACTTATCAAAGCAAATGAGCTTGTATCAAAAAAAAATATATATGATGCCGATTTACGAGAATTCTTCAATAATCGATTTAAGAAACAGAACTGATATTTTATACTCACTTAAAGAATCTCTCTCTCCAATTGAGGAACTTGTAATGAACATCCGTGTTGGTGGGAATGATTTATGTCACATGTTCGGTTTCAGAAGGCACTCCGATGAATCTATTCATCGAATCAAACCAATATCCAATATTTTTTCAGATATTATAACTATTTATGGAATGGATTATGTTGTTTCAGGTCCAGTGTGGGAGTACTACGCCGGAGACAATTGGGAGAAGGGCCTGATTCAGGAAATACAGGACGATAAGCTTTGCGGTTTTACCGGGAAAACTGTTATCCATCCAAATCAAATTCCAATCATAAATCGTGCATATCAAGTATCTAGGAATGATTTCAATGATGCCCAAGCTATTCTTAATTGGAACAGAAACTCCAACTCATTCGTATCTGGTAGTGAAGCCAAAGAGCGAATGAACGAATATAAAACACACATTAATTGGGCTCAGAAAACCGTGTTCTTAGCTGAAGCATATGGAATAACAGACTAGTTGTAAAACACGAAAAGCAGGTCAATTGCGCACCTGCTTTTCTTCTTTGCTTACTGTAAAATATTGTTCACTTTCTCAGCATGTTCTTCTTCATTAATAATTCCCATCTGAAGCTGCATATCAACCTTTCTAAGTTGATCATAGTTATCATGCTTTTTCTTAAATCCATGTCTTTTCTTGTAAAAATCATCAGAGTAAAAAAAATGCTATCTAATTATTTTAGGTATTTCTATGTATGAAACTACTTTTTCAGTCGGTTCATATGACCATTTTATATGTTTTCCAAGAACTTTATTTAATGCAATATTCGGAATATTGATATTTTTTCTGCTTCACATGTCATTTGGAGACCTCCAGACATTCTTGTATTTATCTCCAACAAATAAGGAACTCCATCCTTTAGCCTAAACTGAATATTGCAAGGACACTGTAAATCAACTCTCTCCATAATGGTCTTTGTCATAGCAAGTATATTTTCATCAAATACAATCTTCTCATGTCTTGCCGAACCCTTGAATCTTGGAATAGCAATTAATCCATCTTCTGTATTCAAACAATCCACACTTATCTCATTACCTGGAAAATACGGCATAACCATCAAGTCATCGAATCTTTCCACTTCACGTAAAGCTCCCACATAATCTTCATAGGTGATTTCTGCACCCGGATATATGCGTAACCTTTTGAATCGATCAACATGATCAATAATTCTTCTGTAGCTCATTGCTCCTTCATCTTTAACAAACTTCACACAGACTTGATCAAAATCTTTCTTCAGTTCTGCATATGCAGCTTCAAATTCGTCTGCTGTGTTAACCATTCTATATGCTGGAATATTAAGCCCTTCACAATCTCTTAAGTAATCATAGGTAGCCACTTTGTCATTCAGTAACTTAATTACTTCGTAATCATCCACCATTACCTTTACACCAATATCTGTAAAACGGTCTCGGTTTTGGCTTATCTCAACCATCTTTCTTCTAGGAACAAACACATCAATCTTATGTTCTCTACAGAAATCAATGCAATATTGTAAATATTCTTCGCCATCAGCCAATGAGTCCTGATACCATTCATCGCAAACCTTTTGAATGACTGAATCTATTTGCTTATTGCTAGCAATAACATAAATCTCTTCTTCATTATCTTGCTTCATCAGTTCAATTAATCTGTACGAAGTACTAAACCAATGATTAAACCATACCCTAACCATCATCTTCTCCTATGCATCAGCAATTTTTTTTATTATTCCACAACATTTATAATGTGTAAGTGGATAATACTCAACTGGAACATTTTTTTCCTCCGCCAATCTTACCAGATGACCAAGCTGAGGATCTCCCTTGTATCTCTGATCAATCAGCACCTTCCATGGAACACGTCTCAAAAAGAACTCTAGTCGCTTCCCCCGATGCCAGGTTTAATAAGATTAATATCATCTACGCCGAACACCTTTCCAATCTCACGAACCTCATCAATTCCCTGGCCTTCTATAACGATTCCATCATCGTTATTCTCCATAGAAAATTCTTTTTCTATAGCATTAATAAAATCATATGACAGGTCAGAATCAGCCAACTCACCATAGTACACAGCTCCATGAAAATCATCTTTTCCTATTATGTCACTTCTTAAAAATGTTCTGCTCACAAGCCCAGAAACAGTACTATTTAAGCAAGAGCTTGGAATAAGAATATCCTCGTGTGTTCCACATAACTCTGTTACATTGGCGGGATCTGCTATTACAGCATATCAGAAGAAACACCTTTATAAGCTTCTATATCCTTCTTAAGTTCATTTAAAATTGCCCCCTTACCAATCCATCCGTCTACAAACAACAATTGTTCTGGTAGGTATTTCCCAAGGAGGAATTTCATAGCATTATCATCAATTCCTCTTCCTCTGATAATTGAAATAGAATAATGAGGAACATCAATACTATATTTGTACCTAATGTAACGCTTTACTAATATTCCTATCGGAATTCCGGCTCTTGCCAATGATACTAAAACAACTTCTCTTCCTTTGTTTTCTATAATTTTATCTGATAACTTACCAACAGCTTCAGCTACTGTTTTTGAATAACTTTCAAGAGCCTCATAATACACTTTCATGTACTTTTCTGTTGGTACATACTCAATAGGAAGCATTTCACTATAATGCTTTCCTGACTGTATTAGTTTTTCCCGTTCTTCTGTAGACTGAGGCGAAACTAATCCTGTTATATCTTTTAAAAAGAAGTATTACATCTTCCTCTGAATATGAACTTCTCAAATTTAGCACCACCTTATTACTGTTATATTTTCATTTCTCGTCTTCAACGCATTAACTAATGTTTTCTCACCCTCATATTCTGTTTTAGGAGAATCAGTGATAACAAAACCCCTATCATACTCCCCTATATCATAAATAAAGTTTTTTCTGTCTGAATCATACATGCTTTTTTAATTCATATCTATTATGGAGTGGATACTCTTTTTCAAGGCTAACCGCAATTGGACTTCTTGTTGTCGAATGGCATAAAACATTATTTCCCTGCGATTCTATTTTTCAGCCACATATAGAGCTGGAAACATAAATTCCTCTGTCCCAATTACTAAAACATTTTTACCAACAAATTCTCCAATTTCATTTTTTATCTCCAGCCAAAAATTTTCACATGCATTAGCATACTGTATCGAATCCACCAGCCTTCTAGCATCGACCTTACCAGGTATGCAAATTGTGGAATAATTATCATTTTCTTTATCAACTTATGAATTTCAGTGCGTGTGATAGAAAACACAATTCCTATCAAAACAAATATACCACCAAATAATGCCGCCCACGGAATATGATACAATACCGGGAAAGCCTTCCGAATGGATAAATTAATTAAAAATGGAATTGCAATTCCAAGTATCACTCCCGGAACAAGTGCATTTAGAACGCAAAAAATACTTTCACTATATAACATCCTGCAAAGTGATTTATTTGTCATTCCAACGCTCTTTAACACTGCAAACTCACGGCTTCTGATTCTGATATTTGTCGCCAGCGTACTAATTACGCTTGTAAACCCCATGAGAATGAGCAGGATAACAAAACCATACATCACAATTTCAGCAAGAACTATAGCTATATTGAGCATTTTAATCATAGCATCTGTGCGGGCAATTCTCACGGTATATCCCTGCTCTACATAAGAATCCTCTGCCAAAATCGGAAAATATTCATCCATAACACTTCTGGCATACTCTGTATAATCATCTTCATCTGATGGCATACTAAACCAGTCAAAACTCCTCGCATCCGCATCAGGTACGACAATTCTGACCGGATATGGTGTCATTTCCCCAAAACCATATTCCTTTAAATCGGACTGTTCTAAAATACCTCCAATTGTAAGTGTGTTCTTCTCATTGGCTGCGTTTATCAGGGAAATCTGTGTCACATCATCTTTAAAAGGTTTTATTGACACATACTCTCCATTGTCATTATATTGGTAAGTGTTCAGCAGAAGGATGCTTCCATATTCTGCGCCTGCCCTGTCACACAGTTTTTTATAGAGTTCATTATCAACGGACACGATTTCTGTCCTTGTTTCCCCACTATCATCAGAAAATTTCGGAACCTGCAGCATATCCTCTGTTAATGTATTTTATATCTAATAGCGCATTGTAGGTAAAAGCATCTGCTCCAACACCATATACATCTATCCCGTACTTTTCCAGCTTTTGTGTAATTTCATTATATTGGTCTGATGTAACAGGCCGGCTGATTTTTCTCTCTTCTTTCCCTGTTTTCGCATTAACCCCGGTATCGTAATTGGAACAATAATCCACCATCATTTCTTTTGATTTTGGTGTCATCCATTCTTGGAATTCCTTTGCCTGACCGGATAATCCTCCGGTTAACAGAAAAAGTAAAATCCCAAGTGACAATGCACGTATCGTTGCCCTATAGCTGTATTTGTTTCTTTTCATGTTTTTATAGGCAATTGCAGACTCACATCCAAATATTTTTTGGATAAAGCTGTCTTTTACCTGGATCTCTTTCAAAGCTGTACCTGCTCCAATCCCTTTTACACACTGGATAGCAGTAAATTTACCAACCTTTTTAGCTGGTCTGTATGCAGAGAATAATACAATGCAAAACGAAAATACACCTGCAAACAAATATGTCCACACAGATATATGAAAGGGCAGGGAAAAGGTAAAAGGTCTCATAATAATTTCTTTTGCAGCATCATTGATATTGGAAATAAAATGTCCTGTAAATTTCACACTAATATAACCTAGTATAGTTCCTGCAATGAGTCCAAGCGGGATGGCTGTCAGACTAAGCCATAAACTCTCATAGATAACACTTGCCCTTATCTGTCTGCCTGTTGCACCAACACATTTTAAAATACCAAACTCCTGAATCCGCTTATTGGCACTGGCAGAAAATATATTGGATATTACAGTAATCGACATTGCTGCAATAAGAAGACCTAAAAGCAGTGCCGGTATTGCAAGCATGAGAGAGTATGCTCCTCCATATTCTCCATAATCCGAACCAAGGAAATCCGTAAGCATCTTATTTGCGCTTGTCACAAAGCACATTACAGTTGTAATAAGTGATGTTGCAAGTGCGATCGCAAAAATTCCTGCAATCGTTCTTTTTTTATTCACTTTCATCTGGCTTAAGGCGAGTTGTGCTGTTATTTTCATTACTTCATCACCTCATCTTTTATGATTTTTCCATCTCCGATCGTGATGATCCGGTTCGCCTGCAGTGCTATCTTTTCGTCATGTGTGACAAGAAGAATCGTCTGCTTATATTTCTGATTGGTGAACTTCAAAATATCCAGAATCTCTCCTTGTTTTACTGTCAAGATTTCCCGTCGGCTCATCTGCAAGAATAAATGCCGGCTCGTTTATAAGTGCCCTCCCTATGGATACTCTTTGCTGCTGACCTCCTGACATTTGTCCCGGCAGATGTTTTGCCCTTTTCTCAAGACCCAGCATATTCACAATCTCAGAAAGCCGTTCCTTATTCTCTTTTCTTCCATCTAATTTCCATGGCAGCGCAATATTTTCCTCCGCAGTAAGAGTAGGGATCAGATTATAAAACTGATAAACAATTCCCAGGTTTCTTCTTCGGAAAATTGCAAGTTCATCCTCACTCATTACTTGTATCTCATTTCCATCAATAATAACCGAACCGCTTGTCGGATGATCAATTCCGCCAATCATATTCATAAGTGTCGATTTCCCGGAACCGGATGCTCCGATGATTGCAACAAATTCTCCTCTTTCTACCGAAAAAGTCACATGATCAAGCGCAATCACTTCCGATTCGCCTTCACCATATTTCTTTGTTAATTCCTTCACTTCTAAAACAGCCATTGTAGTCCTCCTTTTTCAAATACCATCCTAGCAATGCAAAATGACTGTTCCGTGACAAAAGAATTTATTATTGTGACAATTTTGTCACTTAGAAACAATTCACTTAAAAAATTTTAAAATAAAAAGTCGTTCCCTCTCCCCTGCCTCCAAAATCAACATCAATGTCGCCACCCTGTCCTTTCAGAATAGAGAGTGCAAGCGGCATCCCGATTCCAAATCCATTTTCATTGGTAGAATTTTCAAACCTTTTAAAAAGAGCAGCATACTCTGTTTTGTCCATTCCCATACCGCTGTCCCTGACCGAAATCCAGCTATACATGGGATTTTCTCCGCTGTCAATCTCAATCACACTTCCATCCGGTGAATATTCGATCGCATTTTTGACAATGTTTGTGAGTGCTTCTGTGGTCCAGCGTTTATCACAATGTATGATGCAATCCTGTTTCAGCTCTATGGTCAGATTGTGGATATCCAAAAGGATTGCCACCGATGGTTTTACCGCCTCTAAGAGTTCTGACGTGTGGATGTCATTTTTGATAAAATCAATTGCATGGGCATCAAGCTTTGCCATCTTAAGAAGTGCCCCTACAAGCCACTCCATTTTATTTAAAGAAACCTGTATGTTATGAATGAACTCTGTCTGTTTTTCCGGCTCTGCCTCCTCCAATAAATCCGCCATAATCATCATTGAAGTAATCGGTGTTTTTAACTGATGGGAAATATCTGCCATATAGTCAGAGAGACTGTCTCTTTCTGTCTCAACTGCCTTTATCTGTTCATTTTTCGTGTTCACAAGAGCATAAATATCATTTTTTAATATGTTAAAAGAGCCTTCCTTATTCACTCGAATATCCAGTTCCTCGCCGGAACTATAGCCTTTCACAAACTCCGACAACTGTTCGATCTCTTTTTTCTTAATCCACACGATATCCCATTCCTCTCACAGTCTCAATGTGTATTGCCTCTCCAAGTTTCTCCCGCAGCCGTTTCACATAAACGGTAAGTGTATTATCCTCAACAAAGTTGCCGTCTGCGTCCCATATTTTGTCAAGAATCTGCTGTCTTGTCAAAAGTAAGCCTTTATTACTCGCAAAAATAAGCAGCAACCGATATTCCAATGCTGTAAGTTCTATGATTTTATCATTCACATAAACCTTTGCCTCATCTGTATGAATGGTTGCATGACCTATATAGATTATGTTATCCTTCTCTCCATTTTTTTTATTGGCAGATAAAATGCGCCGGACTCTCGCCAAAAGTTCTCGAATTCTGAAAGGCTTTACAATATAATCCTCTGCTCCTTCATCAAATGCCCTCACAATTGTATTTTCATCATCCACAACTGTCAGGAAAATCACAGATGTAGCAGTATTTTGGAATATCTCACTTACATCAAATCCAGTTCCATCCGGGAGCTGCATATCTATAATTGCCAGGTCAAAATTATAATGTTCTATTAAACTTCTGGCATCTTTTATACCTGTGGCATGATTTGTTTCATAACCTTCTGTCTCAAGTGCATAAAGAATCCCCGAAGCAATCATTGTGTCATCTTCCAACAAAAGTATTCTGCTCATGAATTATAGTCCTTTCGTTATCGTTATAAGATATTTGCCTTACGATTATCTCATAAGGGCAAAAAAATAAGGGAAAATACATATCATTTCACTAATGAACGGACTGGAAAGCCTGTAAAATAGGGAAAATTAGAAAGATATTTCTACAAACTTGAAGTTGTCAGCATCCTTCGTTTTTATCTTTTATATCGTCTTTTAACGATTTGATTTCTTCCAGAATGAGTTCAGTACAAACGACTATAATACCTGAAAGAAGAATAATTCCACCATAAATCGGATAAATAAAGGATTCTTGGACTCCACCGCCAATGATGCCAGACAAGAGTTGCCACACACCGCTGAACGGCCAAACAACTAAAGCAAATACCACAATCATCATAATAATAGCTTTTATTGTACTTTGCCTCCTTAAATTGCGATTTCTCAGTTTCAAAAACTGGAAGTTATCGAAGAGCATCCCTTAATTGCAACAAGCTACTACGGATACTTTCTCCAGCTCCACCAATAGCCTGTGCTATAATGATTGCGGCAACTATAATTGCCACTGCGACAATAATTTTTCCAATCAAATATTGATATTCTTTCATTTTGATTACCTCCATCTACAAGTATCGATTTTCTCAATTCTCAAAACAGGAAGTTGTCAGTCCTTCTTGTTCTTTTCAATAGCATTAATAGTGCAAGCAAAACCTGTAATCATTGAAAGTAGTATTGCTCCACCCATTGCTTCGTTCATTCCAGCACCAAAGAAAAAACCGACCAACGCTGCAATTACCATAAGAATGATTGAAATGATTACTCTCATAATATATACCTCCATAAATAAGAAGTTGTTAGTTGTTTGGAATCACTTCTCCATTTTCATCTAAAAGATAGATTGCATAAACCGTTCCTATCTGCAATGGATCACTTTCCATTACATCACCATTAAATACAACACGGATATTATCATCTACATTCAATTCTGGTGCTCCTCCTGCTGATACTACATCTTTTGTAACAGAAAATTCCTCATCAACAGAAATCCCACTATTAAATGCTTCTATACACCTAACATCAACATATTCTTTATTTACTTCCAAAACTTTTGCATTAAAATATGCTTGTCTCTTTTCATTTTCATTTTTGCATCCAGATAACGCTACTATACAGCCCAATACTGCTAAAATAGATAACCACCTTTTCATACTCAACACCTCTTTAAATCCCGATTTTTTTTCGTTCTCTGCGCCTTCCCAATAAACGGGAAGTTGGTTACTTCTTGTAATTCATTTTCTTACTTAATACCCCAAACAAAGCCAATAAAAATATTCCTATTCCAAGCAATACGCCAGCCACTTTCATTAATTCATTGTTTGTATACTCTGTATCCGGAAGAATCCCATACTTGTAATAAGAATAACTAACATGGTCTGTGGTATATGCAACTATGGAATCTCCTACATTATATTCCGAATATACAAATCCCGGTACTTGCATTCGCTTGTGATAATCATTCACTTTTCCATTGTTGTAGTAGAAGAAATAATTCCGAGATATCGTATCAGCCGAAGCATCTTCAGCCCTTTTACCTGTAATCACAATATCCTCCATATAGTAATCTTCTCCCAGTACCATCTCTTCCATTTGTGTATTAAATGCTTTAGATGTCAAAAGTATATTTATCCAGACTGTAATGAAAACTATACTTAAAATAATGAAACAAATCCAAAACAAAATTTTCTTTTTGATTTCCAGTTAATATTTCTTTTGATTCTTTGTGCTCAACCAATTTATTACTCATTCCATAATACCTCTAAAGTACTTTTTTTTCTTCTTCCTTCCCTTCGTCCAAGAAGTGTATCTCACTCAAAGAACTCGGGCAATCCCGATTTCTCAGTTTCAAAAATTGGCATTTATCGTCTTGTTCCATTCTTATCAAAATTCTTTTTTAATGCTATTTCTGTTGGGAGAATAGACCCAATTAAAGGAATAAGTTGAACACCACAGATAATTCCTCCTATACTCCCAACACAATCTTCATTTTTTCCAATCACTAAAAGCATGAAGATTACTGTTATCGGCAACATAACCATTCCACAGACATACCAGACTTTACCACAATATTTATGAGCAAATTCCCATGTGTCTTTGTTCTTCATAGACATCGAAGTCCGATATCCAAATACTGAATTTATTTCCTTTGGAGCCTTTTTCATAAAATATCTTCCAAAACCAATCATCGTAAATGGAAGAAGTAAATCCATAATCAACATAAAAATCCAAAACCCCATTGTAAACCTCCTTTACTACAACTTCCGATTGAACAAAATCGCTGCGCGATGGCCTGCCAAGGCTGTGGCGCAGTTTTATTTTTATTAAAAAAGCAGTGGAATTACTTTCCATAATCCGTTATTGTTAAGTTACCACACGAAACAACTGAACTAAGAAAGCTCCACTGCCTATGATAAGAATAACATTTTCCAGTCTCTTCCGCAATCGGAATTATGACGCTAATGCACCTCCGAATAGGTAGATGTAATTATTAACACTACTTATTCTGGAGGTTTTATTATGTATAAAGATATTTTTGAATCCATACGCAATGAAGCGGAAAAACGTAACCTGCGTGAAAGAACTATTCAACTGTATTGCTCTGATGTCAGTTACTTCCTTCGTTGGATTGGAAAAAATGTTTCTGATCTTACACTTGAAGATGCGGAAAGTTTTCTTACTGCAAAACGTCTGGAAGGCAGGTCTCCTGAAACTCACAATCACTATCGGTCTGCAATCAAGTTCTTATATAAAAAGGTGCTGAAGATTCTCTGGGATGATGACACTGTTCCGGCTATGAAAAGAGAGCGAAATCTTCCTGCTGTTCTATCCCGCGATGAAATAAATGCAATCATTGACGCCACTCCGAATCTGAAGCATAAAGCGATTATTGCAACTATGTATTCTTCCGGATTACGTGTATCAGAGGTTGTTCATCTTCATTATGATGACATTTCACGTACCAACATGACAATTCATGTTCGTGAAACCAAAGGCAGAATTGACAGATATACAATTCTGTCTCAAAAAAATTTAGACCTTCTCACAGAGTATTGGTACAAATGTGGTCGCCCTAAAGATATCCTTTTCCCAAGTTCCTGGTCCGGTGGATATCTTGATATAGCCAGTGTTAACCAGTTCTTTAAGAAAAGTGCTAAACTCGCCGGCATTAACCGTCATGTTTCTTCTCATGCGTGCCGTCATAGTTTTGCCAGCCACCTATTCGAAAGTGGCACAGATATAAAATATATCCAGTCACTTCTGGGACATGTTGATCCTCGCTCTACAGATGTTTACCTTCATGTGAGCAACAAGACACTTCTTGGAATCCGCAGCCCGTTCGACAACCCGGAAGGTGGTGAATCATGAGTAAGGATTGTACGATTCAGGATGTTTTTCATCGTTTTTATCCATCTTTCGAATCCACACACAGTATTTCTCCCGCTCAGCGAAAGACCGCTTATCACATCATGAATTGCAAAACCGGTGCCTTTGGTGTGAATGTAAGCGTATGCGAGGATTGCGGCCGCATGTCAGTCCACTATAACTCCTGCCGTAACAGATGCTGTCCTATGTGTCAGGAGTTTCCAAAAGAAAAATGGGTAGATGCACGGCGTGAGGATATCTTAGATGCTCCGTATTTCCATGTAGTTTTTACAGTTCCAGAAGAACTTAATCCCATTATCTACAGCAACCAGAAATTCTTATACACTGCTCTTTATCATGCGGCTTCAGATACTCTCAGTGAACTTGCTGCTGATAGTAAATATCTTGGGACTGATATCGGCTATATCTGTATCCTCCATACATGGGGAAGCACCATGAATTTTCATCCTCATATCCATGCGATTGTTCTTGGTGGAGGGCTGGATGTGAAAAATCATTGGAAAGACAACGGGAAAGAGTTTTTTCTTCCGATTAAGGTGATCTCCAAAATATTTCGTGGAAAATATATGGCTGAACTTAAGCAGCTCTGGGAAAATGACAGGCTTGAATTTCATGGATCGGCTGCACCTTACAAAAACTACTATACTTTCAAGGAATTGTTAAATACCTGCTATGCAAAGGAATGGATTCCTTATTGCAAGAAACCATTTGACGGTGCCGACTCTGTTATCAGATACCTTGGAAAATACACCCACCGGATTGCTATCAGCAACTACCGTATCAAAGACATGACAGAATCTACAGTTACATTTTCTGCTAAAGATTACAAAAACCAAGGGCTTTGGAAAGAGATCACCATATCTGGTGAGGAGTTTATCCGTCGATTTTTAATGCATGTTCCTCCAAAACGTTTTGTACGTATCAGGCACTACGGTCTTCTTTCATCCAGAAATAAGAAGAAAAAGATTACCCTATGCAGAAACATCCTTGGCTGCAAAAAATATATTTCCAAGCTGAAAGATATGGATGCACCTGCCATTATCCGTCTTCTTTATAATAAAGATATATGCAAGTGTTCTTCCTGTGGTGGTAAGATTATTCCTCTGCCTACAGAACAACATTTTATAAAACCAAAACCACATATGCTCTGTTAACGTATCATAACTGTATATTTTTTTTTTTTTAGGGAGGCTTATTTCTGGTGTCATAATACAGGACTGAATTATAAATTCTATGTGTTTCTATGTGTACACGCTATCTTATTATAAATAGAGTGTCAGAATTAAAAGTCCATATAAAGTTGACGCGCTTTGTTCAACCAGAAAAAATCGAAATTGATGCAAACGAAAGGGCAGTTAATGAAAAGTCTCCATACTGCTTTTTTTTCGTTTGCACCACCTTCGATTCTTTCCTTAACGATTTATCCAGTTAAGAAAACTTGAATTTATATAATTATTCCTCTAACTTTCCCCATTTTACAGGCTTTTCCGCCTGTTCATTAGTGAAATGATATGTAGTTTCCCTTATTTTTGCCCTTATGAGATAATCACAAGGGAAATAAGGGAAATTTTTTAGTCATTGCCCACCACTTTATCAAGAAGCCGAACCGATTTTCGTTTCGCATCTCTTGTGGAGTGAGCATAGACGTTCATTGTGGTACTGACATCTGAGTGTCCTAACAATTCCTGTACATCTTTTGGGGCTGCTCCATTTGCTAAAAGGTTGCTTGTATAGGTGTGACGTAACTGGTGGAAATGAAAGCCTTCACCATCAGGTCTTAAGCAGACGAAAGAAATTTCTTTATAATCTGCCGGGACTTCCTGCGTTCTGTCTAAGCAATAATACTCGTAGTACACTCTGTTTTTCTCTTTGACCTCTTTGTAGTAGTTCGTGTGATAAAGTTCTTCGTACTGCATTCGATTCTTTAACTGCTCTTTCCGGGCATTACGGAAAATCTCTACCAGCGTATCTCCAAAATCAACAACCCTCACTTTTTTCCGCTTGGTTGGTCCGATGATATATTTGCGCTTTGAGCCATCATATCGGATGCTGCGTCTTATGGTAAGGCATTGTTCTTCCAGATTTACGTCCTGCCACGCCAAACCGCAGGCTTCTCCAATACGAAGCCCGGCATAATAGGCTATCTGGATTGGAAGTATTGCGGCTGGGTTCTTTTTTTGAAGATACGCAAGCAGTCTTTCATAATCTTTTCGTGAAATTGGTTGGATATTTCCGTCCATGTCCTCATCAGAAAACAAATCAACTTCGTCCGTCTGATACCGCAGTTTAATATACTGCATAGGATTGAACGTAATATACTGTGCTTTGGAAATACTGCAAAGCGGAATGATTGCTGCATGACTGCGGAAAAAGAATGGATGTAGTCTTTGCTGTAACCCTTTCTCTCTTTTCCATCGGGATGAACTCCCCCGAAGGAAAGCAAATCGAAGAAAGATTGCAAATGTTCAGAGGTTACATTTTTCAGTTTACGTTCTGCCAATGGGTGTTTCTTAATATTTCGGATTGTTCCGAGGTAATTCTCCACCGTACCATTGCTGAGCGTACCTGTTTTTAATTCCTCCTCTGCCCACACATCCAGAAGTTGTCCGACTGTGAGATTATCCGCTTTGGCAACAAATTTCTTTTTCTCATAATCATCCATTGCCTGACGGAGCAGTTTTTCAGTTTCACTTTTGCTTTCTGTTCCAACGCATTCTTTCTGAACAAGATTGCCGCTTGCGTCCTCTACATAGAAGCGGTAGTACCATTTCTTTCCTTTTTTTCTTACAGATCCTTTTGCCATAATCGTATGTCTCCTTTCGATATTAGACAATCGGAACTGATGAAATGCTTCGTGCGTGTAAGTATATCATAACTCCGGTTGTCTTACTATACCGATTCGGAATCTTCGTATAAGACTTCTGATAAAAGATTTGCAAGCCTTTGTTCTGCTGTTTTTGGTTTCTTGGAATAGAGCCTTACAACGTCTGCCATCTCATTAAGAGCATTGATGGTAGGAGTGATTTCCCTTAAGAACATAATCTCATTATATTCCTCATTCGATTCAAACCCTATTGTTTTGGCAATATCCGTCTGACCAGCATTTCCCTTGAAGTTTTTGCAGGCGAACTGGAAGGAATCCAAAAACAGACCATATTGTTTTAACATCAGCAGTAATAAATCTTTTGAAAAAGCATCTTCTTCTTTGGTAAGGGCAAGCGGTAACTGTTCCAGAATATCTCCCATCGCATCACGAATCTGTAATTCTCTCTTATCCGTAATGTCGGTTTCATATTCATCTGTTTCCCCTTTGAGCCATTCCACAGATACATGGAGTGCTTCCGAAAGACCTTCCAGCACCATTTTTTTCGTATTGTCAATCGAACCATTCTCATAACGCAGGATTGTAGAAGCGGTAACTCCCATCTTCTCTGCGACATAAGGCTGTGTCAGATTCAATTCCAGACGGCGCTGTTTTATTCTGCTGCCTATCAGCTTGCGTAATTCTTTATCTTTCATGCTGACTGCCTCCTTTTTCGGTATGTATGAATTATAGCATTGTTTTTCCGAAATTGCAATATGCAATGCAATATTTATTTTTAACATTTCGTAACGCTTGACAAAAAGATGTGAAAAGGATATACTTACATCACAGGAATTGCATAATGCAATTTATAAGGAGGTGATTATATGACGCAAAGAAAAATTGCATTATCCATCGAAGAAGCTGCCGACTATACGGGAATCGGCAGAAACACCTTAAGACAGCTTGTAGAATGGAAGAAACTTCCGGTATTAAAGGTTGGTCGTAAAGTCCTGATTAAAACCGATATTCTGGAAATGTTTATGGAAGCGAATGAAGGTCGTGATTTGAGGGATAGAGGAAATGTAAAAGCCGTAACAAGAACTGCGGCAAATTAAAAAGGCGGCTTCCCAAGAAACCGCCAAAGGTTCTATCAGACCGAAGCCATGATATACCTACACGCAAGAAGATTATACCATGTGCTTCTTCTGATACGCAACCGAGAACTTATGTTTGTGAAGGAAAGGAGAATGTAAGAATGGCAAAATCAACAAAAAGTTATGAAGCACGAATGCTTGAAATGGAAAAGAAAGAGCAGGAAAGCCTTGAAAAGGCGAAACGATATGCGGCACAGAAGAAAGAACTTCTGAAGCGAAAGAAAGCCGAAGAAAGTAAAAAACGAACCCATAGGCTCTGTCAGGTTGGCGGTGCGGTGGAATCCGTTCTTGGTGCGCCTATTGAGGAGGAAGACATCCCAAAGCTGATTGGTTTTCTGAAAAAGCAGGAAGCCAATGGGAAATTTTTCTCAAAGGCAATGCAGAAAGAAACAAATACTGATATGGAGGAATTGTAATGGCGGATTGGATGAGTTTTTCATTCCCTTCATTTGCTTTTTCATGAAGGGCGCACTTATGGACAACCAGAGGTCGTCCCAATAAGTTTGCCACAAGTGGCAACCGGTCTGCGTTCACGCTTGCCGGGCTCGTTCCGTCGGCGGGGCTTTCAGCCAGACCTGCTCATGCCGCAGGAGGCACTCTTCGCCAGAGAGGCGCATTCCATGCAGGCTGCTATGCGCAGGGCACTCTTACGCAGAGGGCGTTCCGGCAATGCTGCTTTTCCTAAAACCGAAAGCAATGTTGCCGGAAATCTATGCCGGATGTGCAGAAAGGAGGAATCCAGACATGGCGATTTTTCATTACACAGTCAAAATAGTCGGACGAAGTAAAGGGAAATCTGTTATCTCCGCTTCCGCATATCTCAATGGGGATGTGATGAAAAACGAGGAAACCGGGAGAATCAGTTATTACACTTCTAAAAAAGAAGTGGTCTACACTCGGCTTATGATGTGTGAAAACGTACCTCCTGAATGGCAGATAGTACTAGAAGAAAATATAAAACGCTTTCAAAAATCTGTCCGATACAAAAGATCAGAAGATAAAGAAGCTACTTTAGAAAAATTTAAAATCACATTTCAGAAACAAAGGTTATGGAATGAGGTATTGAAGATTGAAAAAAATGCAGATGCCCAACTTGGCAGGTCATTTGAATTTGCCCTTCCCAAAGAATGGAACAGACAGGAACAAATTCAATATACAACTGACTATATTCAAAAAACTTTTGTAGATAGAGGAATGTGTGCTGATTGGAGTATCCACGATAAAGGGGATGGCAACCCCCATGTTCATCTGCTTCTGACTATGCGTCCTTTTAACCCGGATCATTCTTGGGGAAAGAAAGAAGTCAAGGATTGGGATTTTCTCAGAGATAAAAACGGAAATATCGTGATTGATGAATCCCATCCGAACTGGTGGCAGGATAAGAAAAACCCTGACCGTCATGGAATCCGTATCCCTGTATTAGACGAAAACGGAATTCAGAAGATGGGTGCAAGAAACCGCCTGCAATGGAAACGGGTGCTGACCGATGCTACCGGATGGAACAATCCAAAAAATTGTGAACTGTGGCGGAGTGAATGGGCAAAGGTGTGTAATGAACATCTTCCTTTGCATAATCAGGTCGATCACCGTTCTTATGAAAAACAGGGAAAACTCCAGATTCCTACCATCCATGAAGGCGCTGACGCAAGAAAGATTGAACAAAAGTTTCTTGCCGGGCAGGAAATAAAAGGTTCGTGGAAAGTAGCGGAAAATCAAATCATAAAACAACAAAACACGTTATTGCAAAAGATACTGGACACCTTTGGAAAAGTATCGGGTGCATTATCATTATGGAAGGAGCGATTAAATGACATTAGAAGAAAGCCGGGAAATTATACCCTTAATGGAATCCATGATTGGGCAAATCGAAGAACAGCAGACCTTAATGGCAGAAATGATTCTGGAAATGCAGAATCGGGACACCCAACTCTCTCTTATGCAGGAACAGAATCAGAAATTGCAAAAATTAAACAGCGAGTTATCCGAGCTGCTCAACATTTTGCCAAATACCGAGGAACTGCTTTCCAAGATGGAAGAACAGAAAACGAAGATAGAACTTTTGGAAAACGAAAATCAGCAATGGCAGAAATTGGTACAGAAGCTGAACAGCGAAAACAGTTTATTACTGAAACAGAACACCGAATTGCTGAACTGGAACAGCAGATAGAGAAAGGACGTGATATAGATGAACGAATCCAGAGAATCAAAGAACGCCGAACAGTTGGAAGAACTTCTCCTCTTGACCGAGGAGATACAAGAAGAACTGGAACAGAAAGACCAGCTTATCGTGGAACTAAAGACGCAGCTCAACGAATCTCTGACCTTGAACGAGAAATTAAACAAAGAGAACAGAGCCGGGAATATTCAAGCATTAAAGAACGACTTGAAGCTAGCAGACAGAGCATTGCGGAACGAGAAAGAGAAGCTGCGAAGCGCAAACGTCACGATAGGGGAATGTCAAGATAAAATACGATGCTTAACACAACAACGGGATTATGCCCGGACACATCAGAAAATCGTAGAGATACCGGTAGAAAAGCCGGTACCCTATGAAAAATGTGAAGCCTGTGACCGGACAGCCTATCAGAATGCAAAAGCAAGATACGAAACACAAAAAGAGCGACTTGCAGGACAATATAAAGCAAAAACGGTAATGTTCCAAACAACCTTGTTCCTTCTTGCATGGTATTCGCTGACAACCACTCTTTTTCAGGCAGTACAGTCAGATGTGCTTCTTTCCGATTGCAAATCATTCTTCCATGATGCAGCGTCATTCATACAAACTTTTATCGGTTGGACGATTGAGGTCGGGCAATCTGTGGCACAGATTAGCACAAAAATTCCAAATCCTTTTATAGCCGGAATGGTATATTGGATATTGCTAATATTGATTGTAGGAATATGTGTGGCAGGAACAGGGATACTGGCGATACTGATAGAAATAAAGGTTATAGAATTATATAGGGAAAAGTGTTGGGATGTCATTACTCTACTGATGATACTGACAAGTGCTGCTGTCATCATTTATTTTGGAGAAGCAATCAAAAAAGCACTGTCAGTAAATCTTCTATTGCTTTTTGTACTTTTGCAGGGCGCATATGTTGGACTTAGGTGTTATTTAGAATCGTACCTTGAGAAAAGAAACTATTAAGCATTTTTTACAAAGCTATGTACAAAATCATTCTAAAATTCCCATTCAATAATACGATTGAGAAAACCTCTCTGATACAGTATAATAAAGTGTTAGGGAGGTATCTCTATGAAGGAAAAAATACTAATCATTGAAGATGATTTTACGATACAAACACAGCTTAAAACTCTTTTGTATGGGAATGGATATGAAGTATTTGCAGTTACGGATTTTTCCCAAACAATAGAGCAGTTAAAAGAAGCTGCACCACATCTGGTTATTCTGGATATAAAACTTCCGGGGAATAACGGTTTTGAAATATGTTCTCAAATTCGCACTTTTTCAGATATTCCGATTGTATTTGTAACAAGCAGCAATACAGATATGGACGAACTAAACAGCATTATGCTGGGTGGAGATGCGTTTATCACAAAGCCTTATAATCCTGCTATTCTTCTTGCTAAAATTGCTGCATTGTTAAAGAAAGCCTACCGTTCCTCTCAAACAGAAATTTATATGTGGAAAGAAGCTACCCTGCATTTGGAGAGTAGCATGATAGAGTACAAAGGACAGAAAGCAGAATTGACAAAGAATGAATTGAAAATCCTCTACTACCTTTTTAAGAACGCTGGAAAAATCTGTTCCAGAAATGATATTGTGGATTTTCTTTGGGATAATCAGCTTTATGTTGATGATAATGCCCTAAGTGTCAATATTACCCGTATTCGTGACAAACTGGCAACAATCGGACTTGTAGATTTCATTAAAACAAAACACAGGCAAGGATATACATTATGAGTGGAAAACAATATTTGAAAAATCAACTCCCCGTTATTTTAATCAATCTGCTGGGTATGCTTGCCCTTGCCTTGTTCCTGATTGCAAGCGATAATCCAATCCAAACAGTCCTGTTTATTCTTGCGGTCTGGTCGATTGTCCTTGTTTTTTATCTTTGCTGGCACTTTTTATTTCTCACGAAAAAAGTATCTGAATAAATTGCTCAATATGACGGAGCAATTAGAAGAACGATATTTATTGCCGGAAATCATGCAAGTGCCGGAAAGGGCTGATGAACAGGTTTTTTACCAGATTATGAAAATGGCTGAAAAATCTATGTTGGAACGGATTGGCGAAGTACAGAGGGAACGCAGGGAATATAAAGAATACATTGAACAATGGATACACGAAGTAAAAAAACACCAATTACAGCGATGAAGCTGCTGTGTGAGAATAACCGTTCTCCCTTTTCCAGAGAGGTATTGGCAGAGTTAGAGAATATCAACCAATATACAGAACAGGCACTTTACTATGCCCGGAGTGAACACGCTGAAAAAGACTATTCTGTCCGTGAAGTCAATTTATGCGATGTTGTGCATAGTGCAATCGCAGATAATAAGTATCTTTTGCGTCAAAGCAATATGTCAATTCAGATAGACGATATAGAAACAAAAGTTTATACCGATGAAAAATGGGTGCGGTTCATCTTAAATCAGATTATCGGTAATGCAATCAAATACCATGCAGAGCAGCCTATTTTGCACTTTAGGGCAACAAAAACGAATGACAAGATTGTGCTATCTATCAGCGATAATGGGATAGGTATTCCTAAAAGTGATTTACCCCGTATTTTTGAAAAAGGATTTACAGGTCAGAATGGGCGAACCGGGAACAATTCTACTGGAATTGGCTTATATCTTTGCAAGCGTCTATGTGATAAACTGGGAATAGGACTTACTGCTTATTCCGAAAACAGAGGAACAACGATTTCACTTATCTTTCAAATGAATGATTTTATTATCGGAGTGCAGGGCTGACAGGTTCTGCACTTCTTACATTTTTGTAAGAACTGTGTAAGAAAACTTGATACAAAAAATGAGATACTCCATTTACAATATGGGTATGGAACAGTTAAGGAGGTTTATCCGATGAATACAATTTTGAAGCTGGAGCATATCCAGAAATATTATGGCAATGAGGGGAATATTACCAAAGCCATTAAAGATATTAGTTTTTCTGTGGAAGCCGGAGAATTTCTCGGAATTATGGGTGCGTCCGGTTCTGGAAAGACAACGCTGCTAAACTGTATTTCTACGATTGATACCGTAAGTGCAGGGCATATTTTTTTAGAGGGAACAGATATAACGGAAATCAAACCAAAATTCCTTGCCCGCTTTCGCAGAGAGAATTTAGGTTTTGTATTTCAAGACTTCAATTTGCTGGATACATTGACAATTTCAGAAAACATTGCACTGGCATTAGCAATCAATAAAGTCCCTGCAGGGATTGTAGAACCCTGCATTTTGGATATAGCCGGAAAGCTGAATATCAGCGATATTCTAAACAAATATCCTTATCAGGTATCGGGCGGTCAAAAACAGCGTTGTGCCTGTGCAAGAGCAATTATCAACAATCCGAAACTCTTACTGGCAGATGAGCCGACAGGAGCATTAGACAGCTAATGCTCTTTACATGGCTTATGGAGAGCCTTATGAAAAAATCGCCGGAACATAACATACAAGAAAACCTGTTCTTTTTCGGGCAAATTATATCAAAACTAAATACAACCAGCAAAACAATGACGCTGATTTGTATAACCCTTGTCCTTGCAATCTTCATCCCGCCCCTATTTTGACGGGCTGGGCTTCAGGTTATTTGGATATGCGCTCTATGTATGATGTGCAGGTATATTCAAAATACAATGACGTATATGAAGAAGAAAATCTGCCACGGGACAGTTATGAAATCATTACTGATTTTCTGACAGAACATAAAATAGATACAGACTATGATTGCACTTTCAATCTATATCTGCCAGAGAAAGACGATTTTCACAACAGACAGAAATATGATTTTCCGATTGTGGCAATTTCTTTAAGTGATTATAACACCATACGGGAAATGTTGGGTTATGAGCAGATTTCTCTGGAGGAAGATGAATTTACAACACAATGGAAAGCAATCGCCACCGAGGAAGAACGGGATAGCTTTTTGAAAGAACACACCAGCATTATGACAGACGCAGGAGAATTGACTCTTTCCGGGCAGTCCTATTATGAGGATCCGATTGGAGAAACAGCGTACAATTCCTATACAGATATACTCTATGTACTTCCAGACAGTATTTGTGAAAAGTTGTTGCCCGTAATAAAAAACCGCTATATTACAACAACGGAAAATATCTCCTATGAAAATGCAAGGAAACTGGAAAAACTTTTTACAGAGAAATATCCCGAGCAGGCAGAAACCGGGGCTATTTATGGCGTGCGTTTTAGCACACTGCAAATCAATAGTTCCATAGCAAATAACTTTATTTTACAGACTGCAATGATTTATGGTGCTGTCGTACTGATGGTTATATGTCTTACCGTACTTTCTTTGCAACAACTCTTAGACGCAGGACAATATAAATATCGCTTCTCTGTACTCCGAAAATTGGGGGTGGAAGAAAAGCATATCGGAAAACTTATCTTGCAACAATTAAGTGTTTGGTTTGGGCTTCCAATTATCACAGCAATCATTGTAGCTGCTGTTGTAATAGCTTACTTTATCCAAACCATATCAGCAGAAATTTCAGCCTATATTGGGTTTAGTACATTGATGTTACAAATAGGGGCAACAATGGGGATTTTGGTAATTTTATTGATTTGTTACTTCATAAGTACATGGATTATTTTTAGGCGCTCTGTTAATCCATAGAAAATATGTAATTATTGCATTTCGCACATTCTTTAAAGAGGGATAGCACTCTTAATGAACACTATCCCTCTTTCACTTAATAAAGTTCTAATGAATCTTCTGCATCCACCCACATCTGTAAATTGCCCTCAAGATATAATCTTGCATATTCCAAAGGCTCATCCACAGCTAATGAAGTAAGTGCACATTCTGATCCATATGTGGTTTTTAAATCTTTTTCAGCTTCCCAGCAGTCAATGCGAAGCATATATCCAGCACTTGTGTAAACATCAATACTATCGTGATTTATGTTGTATTCTGCATAAATTGTTCTCATCGTATCTTATCTCCATTTTCTTTTGATAATCAGTTATAGAGTTAAATATCGAAAACATTTCAATCAGTTCACCATGTCGTTATTGTTATATGTTATACTGTGTTATGAAATTTTCTTTCCCTTAATTTTTCCCATATTAAGGTTCATGAAAGCTAATGGGAGAATGTAACACAAGGGAAAGAGTAAGGGGAAGTACACTTGCTACAAACTTAGTATTTTCAAGGGTTTGCGAAGAATTTGATAATCAAATATAACAGTTATTAAATTTCCTAAAATATGTGAAATATCAACTGGAATTTGACTAATTATTGTGTTTTAATGATTCTATAAACTACCCCCAATTGAGCAGGGTATGTTTCTTGAATCATTCCATTAAACCATATTGTAACGATATCTCCCACCTGAACATTTTCCGCTAAATTTTCTGCCGATACATAATACTCTCCATCATTCATCTGACAAAAGCCTTCAGCTGTACTCACATGCGTTACAAGAAGTTCTCCATCATCGGTAATTTCTTTTACTTTTGCATTAAAATTGATAACCTCTATTGGAATAGACGTATCATCTTTTTCAATATCTCTAAATATGATTCGTTCGTCATCAATGACTACTATGAGCTGACCTTCAGAACTCCTTTGATAATGATATCCGCTTCCGAAATTTGATTGATTATTTTCAGATGGTAACTCTGTCCCTGCCACTGTTGACACAATTTCTCCATCCATTGTTCCACAACCAGGCATTGACGCTACATATCCTGTGTCTTTATATATAACACCATCAACCATAACACATGGAGGATATGAGCCAGTATCTGCTATTTGCTCATTTTGTACTACATCATCATTTTCTTTATTCTCTGTTTCTACGGACACATTTCCAGACACAGGTTCTTTATTTTCTTGATTCGTTCCACATCCAGCCATTCCCAGCACCATACATAATACAAGCAGATAGATTACTTTTTTCATAATACATGCCTCCTTAACTTATATTTTTTAACTCTATAAACCGGAAGTTATATTTTTCCTAATGGCAATGCTATTAAATTTCCCAATAATGCAATAACAGCATATCCAACTACATAAACCCATGCACTTGAGTTATAAAATATAAATATAGATGGCGCAAACATTATTGCTACAATCAAAATATACCAGAAGTTAAAACCATTCCTAATCCCATAAAAAACAGAGGTTATTAAACATATTAGAGGAATAATTACTAACATAACAATCATTGCACTTCCTGTGTCTTTTTATAAACCAAGGAACGATATAAAAATCTATCAGCAACAGTAGGTAGAAAACCATGTTTTTTTAATTTATCCATCATATCATCATCCTTTCAAATTTCGATTTCTCAGTTTCAAAAACTGGGAGTTGTTTAACTGATTCTATAATGTCCTATGATATCATCACGATGTTCCAGTATATCCTCTTCATAATATATTTGATATGGGTTTGCATGATGAATAACAAAACATATACCTTTTCGATTTCTCTTGTCAGATATAATGCCGATATGTTTTTTAAATACAACAATATCTCCACCTTGCCATTCTTCTATTTCATTTATATCTGTAGTAAGACTTATTGCATTATTATCGAAATATACTTTTAAGTTTTTAACTCTTCTAAAATCTATATTTTTGTCAACGGCATCTATATCATATAATTCTTTATTGTTTTTTATATCCTCATTTACTAATTCCATCAAATAATATCCTGCATCTTTTAAAGCAAAAGCTACTACATCAGTACAAACCCCATATTCATCATTTGGATAACCTGTGTTGTAATATTTGCTTTTATATTTTGGATTAGTTTTTATGTAATTATTTGCATTATTTAATATATCTGTTTGGTCATCTATACCATCATTGTCTTTATCAATATTGCTCTTGTAAGCTTCTATATTAAAATCTGCATTTGTATATTTTTTATGTGGAATATAATTAAAACAATACAACACATATAAAGCAGCAATTATTAGCACCGAAAAAAAACAATAAGCGTTATTCTCTTCTTCATACATTCTCCATTAAACAACTTGCGAGTTGTTATTCTTTATTATTTTTGAAAACCATTATAAGTCCAACAATTCCAACAATTATCCCGATAAGAGCAAATGGGAAATCGCTAAAACTTGCCAATACAGTTCTATTCATTTCTTCACCACTTGCACTTAAGAGTATTCCAAATAGAATAACTGCTATACCCTTTAACCTGTTATCATTCATTTTGTTTACCTCCCAATTTGTCAATTTCATTAAATAAAAAGTTATCATCATGTAATATGTTTCTTATACGTTCCAAAAGGAACTGCTGCTCATTTCGAGAAAATGCATTTCTCATTAAACGACATATATCTTTGTATTCATTCAATTTTCCGGAAAAAGTTTTATCAACAAGCATCTCTGCATCAATCCTCACGGATTTTTGTTTGTATACTTTAGGATTTTTGACCCAATATCAACATGTTACACAGTCAACTTTCTTGGTTAAACCTTGTTTTTTTTACATTGATCATTTCAATTTATCCAAGAAAAACCTTGTTTTTAAAGGCTTTTTTCGCATCAACTTGGATAAATCTTGGATAAAATTTGTTTCTTACTTGTTTAAATCCTTGACAAGTATCCAAGATGACCTCTGCTGATTCTCGGAATCTGTTGTTATTATTTCCGTTCTTCTCATCTGCGCTAAAAAATTCTTTACTTTACTCTCTTTCTGCTTATCATCCATTACTTCTGGCAGTTTATCCCACAGCAGTTCTCTAATATATCTTTTTTTTGGCAGAACCGTATTGCTCCAAATACTTTACAATAAGATTTCTATAATACTGGTCATTAAATGCCTTATTTTTTTTACATATTGACTCTGTTCACCGATGTTCTCTGATACAGACGCAGATAAGAATATATTTGGTGACTTCCCTTCTATCACTTTTAATTTTCGCAAATGTTTAATCGCTTCTCTATCAATTTTTATGCGCTTCTGAACACAGTCAATCAAGAACACGGTCTCCAGATCCAAATCGGGATTAGCAAACAGTATCTGAGAGTAGTTCTCATCCAACACCTTTCCATACACGCAAACTTTAACCTGCTGTCTGTTGAATAAATCATAACTTGTACATCTACTTATTAATTGATACGATCCTAACTGCTGAAGCCATTCCACCGTCGCCATACGAGGGATTTTTAATAAAATCATTCGCTGAATCACTCAACTCTTGATTGTTTTTTATCGAATGAATAATTTCATTTTCCCATCCGAATCATCTTGAATTAGATATAGCTTCAATATCCAGCAACACGTTTGTAATATTATCACGATAACTATTGTTATGCTTTTCTATAATATAACGCATTAGTTCAAGTCGTTTATTCATACTTTTTATGTTTGTGGAAGCAGAAGCAGTCCTATAGTTAATCAGTGGTTTTTCAACAATTCCAGCAAGAGCTTCCGGTGTGGTTTCTAACATACTTAAGAAAAAATCCCAGTCTTCAAAACCTGAACGCATAGATTCATCATAGCCCCCACATTGTTCATAAAATTTCCTTCGAAGGATATGTGTTGCAGGGCAACAATTGTGAGATAAAAAAGATACTATATTTCCACCAGTTGGACGAATAATCGCATCAAGAACTCCAAATGTGCGCATCCAAGATGAAGCTATAACCATTTGAGGATTATCGTAAAGTAATCTACCGACATTCTCAATAAACTTTGCCTCAAGCTTATCATCACCATCAAGGATTAGAACCAATGATGATTGAGCCTGATTAATCCCAGTATTCCTAGCTGCCGACACTCCTTTATTTTCCTGAAAAACCATCTTTACAGGAACAGATAATTCCGAATCATTACCAATAGCATTTAATATCTCAATAGAATATGTATCAGTTGTGCCATCATCAACAATTATTATTCTTTTTAGGCAATACTGTTTGATTACACAAAGACTGAACCGCTTCTAAAATCATAGTTCCTTGATTATAACTTGTAATAACAGCATCCACATCTAAATTAAAGCAATTATTATTTATATTCATAAATTTCTCCAATATCTTAAACCAATTCCGATCTGTCAATTTCATTAAATAATAAATTAGCTACTTTTTCCTCTAATGACGGATATACATCTCTCCACCAAAGAGACTCTGATAAACTGCTGCCAAATTACCTTCAACATTGGTCTAAAAGCATCTTTGTTTGAATATCATCAACATCTAATCCACCGTATAGTCCCATATATCCTGCATTTTGAAAAATCGCAAAT